>Ga0315274_10000107_pt1 | contig 119401 bp, 121 predicted proteins | sample YL17G02_20_MG_FD_203700 | JGI IMG/M metagenome (GOLD analysis project Ga0315274, IMG submission 203700) | Sediment microbial communities from Yellowstone Lake, YNP, Wyoming, USA - YL17G02_20 | ecosystem: Environmental > Aquatic > Freshwater > Lake > Sediment | place: USA: Wyoming | collected...
TGGTAAAGCTCCGGGAAGAGTGATTGTCACATCTTTTGCCTCCTCTCTTCCTCGTATCCAATCTGTATTTGATGCTGCTCAAAAATACCAACGACAGGTACTTATTTCTGGCCGAAGCATGAAGAATACAATTGATATCGGCCTCCGCTTAGGTTACTTAAAAATTAATCCTAAGCTTTTAGTTGAAAATATTAATCGAATTCATAATCTTGATAAAAGAAAATTAATTATTCTTTGTACTGGCAGTCAAGGAGAAGAATATGCAGCCTTAGTTAGAATGGCTGCTGGTGAACATCGCCAGATTAAAGTCGAGCCAGGAGATACAGTTATTGTTTCAGCCTCAGCTATTCCAGGTAACGAAAGAGCAATTGCTAACACAATTGATAATCTGTTCCGTGAGGGAGCCGAAGTAATTTATGGTGGTGAAGAAGCTGAAGTCCACGCTTCTGGTCATGCAAAAAGCGAAGATTTGAAATTAATAATCAAATTAACCAAGCCTAAATATTTTATTCCCATTCACGGTGAATTTCGTCATTTAGTCCGCCATGCCCAACTAGCTCGTTCAGTTGGTATTGATCAAAAAAATATTTTTGTTATTGAAGATGGTGAAGTAGTTAAACTTACTAAAAATGGCGGTCAGATTTCTAAAAATAAAGTTTCCGCCGGCTATGTTTTGGTCGATGGACTAGGAATCGGCGATGTTGGTAATATTGTTTTGCGCGATCGTAATGTTATGGCTTCTGACGGTATTTTTATTATCATTTTGACTGTTGATACTAAAACAGGCAAAGTTTTAACCAGCCCAGACATTATCTCCCGCGGATTTGTCTATATGCGAGAAGCTGAAGATTTAATCAACAAAACAAGGCAAGAAGCTTTAAAGTCTCTAGAGCTGCGCAATAAAAACTATCCAGTTAACTGGACTTTTATTAAGAATAAGATTCGTGATGATATTGGTGAATTTCTTTATAAACAAACTCAACGAAGACCAATGGTAATCCCGGTTATAATTGAAGTGTAATTTTATAAAAAATAAATAAACTGCTATAATTAACGTTAGTTAATTAAACCGTAGGTTATTAATTAACGGTAGTTGATTAAACCGTAGGTTTTTAATTCAAATAGCATGCCTAAGAGACGTAAAAGAAAAATTTACAAACGACCAAGAAATAACTATTCTGCCGGCTGGAACCCAGATATTAGTCTTAATATTGAACCAGAAACCCTCTATGAAATTACTGGCATTATTCTGATAACTGTTGCTGTAATAACTTTGTTAAGTATTTTTGGTCTGGCTTCGAAATTGGGAGAAATCTGGCTACATTTATTAAAAATGTCTATTGGTTGGACTAGTATTTTTTTGCCATTTATCTTTTTGGGCTTAGCTATTATTTTATTTTATCATCAAAAATACAAAGTTACTCGATTAAATTTATTAGGGATTTTAATTTTTATATTTTCTTTATCCGGATTATTGCACTTAACTTTAGTTCCGGCTGGTGAATTTCTGGCCTCTGCCTGGAAAGGTTCAGGTGGTGGACTTTTGGGTTATATTCTGGCCGGACCGGCTTATAATATTATTGGCCCAATAGCTTTATTCATTCTTTATGCAGCTTTTTTAGTTATTTCAATTCTGCTGATTTTTAACACTTCCTTTAGAGCTATTAAAGATAAGCTCTGGGCTTTAAAAAAAGAACCAGCGCCGGAAGAAGGAAGGAAATCTTTCTTTAAAAAAGGTGTACAAATTAATGAAGCAATACCTAAAAAATCAGTTAAAGATGTAATTTTTAAGCATTCTGAAGAAAAAACTACTGGCCTATCTAGTAAGCAAATAACCAAAGACGGAAGTTGGCAATTCCCTTCTATAAATTTATTAGAAGCTAGTACATCACAAGCCGAAAGTGGTGATATTAAAAGAAATGCTGAAATAATTAGAAAAACTTTGGAACATTTTGGTATTGTCGTAGAAATGGGTGAAGTTAATATTGGTCCAACTGTCACGCAATATACCTTAAAGCCGGCTACCGGAATTAAACTAAATAGAATAACTGCTTTAGCTAATGATTTGGCTCTTTCATTAGCCGCTCATCCAATTAGAATCGAAGCGCCTATTCCTGGAAAATCATTAGTTGGTATTGAAGTGCCAAATAAAGTTAAGGCATTAGTTTCCTTACGCGGTATTATTGAAGCACCTGATTTTCAATCCAGTCGATCGAATTTAAATATAGCCATTGGCCGTGATGTGGCTGGTAAGCCAATTATTGATGATTTAGATAAAATGCCCCATCTTTTGATTGCTGGTGCTACTGGTTCTGGAAAAACAGTTTGTTTGAACTCTATAATCATAAGTTTACTTTATAAAAATTCGTCCGAGAAATTAAAATTAATTTTAATTGATCCAAAAAGAGTTGAGCTTACTTACTATAACAACATCCCCCATCTCATTACCCCAGTTGTTGTTGATTTAATCCAAACCGTAAGCGCCTTAAAGTGGGCTTTATCTGAAATGGATAGACGTTATAAACTTTTTGAAGAAACGGGCAAACAAAACATTATAACTTATAACCAAGCATTCAAAGATAAAAAAATTCCTTACATTGTAACGATCATCGATGAATTGGCTGATTTGATGATGGTTTCTCCGCAAGAAGTGGAAGCAGCAATTGTTCGACTTTCACAAATGGCTAGGGCCACTGGAATTCATCTAATTATTTCTACCCAAAGGCCATCAGTTAATGTCATCACTGGCTTAATTAAAGCTAATATAACTTATCGTATTGCTTTTGCTACAGCTTCCCAAGTTGACTCAAGAACAATTTTGGATATGGCCGGAGCTGAAAAATTACTTAGCTCTGGAGATATGCTTTATTTGGCTGGCAATACCAGTAAGCCAAAAAGATTACAAGGATCTTTTGTCTCAGAACAAGAAATCAAACGAGTTAGCGAATTTTTAATGAAACAAGGCAAGCCAGAATATAACGATAAAGTTATTAATATGACTGTAAAAAGCACAACTGCTTTTGGTGAAGTACCTGATGATGATTTATTTGAACAAGCTGCCGAAGTAGTAATCAATGCCGGTAAAGCTTCAGCTTCTTTATTGCAACGAAGATTAAAAGTTGGTTATGCCAGAGCCGCCAGATTACTCGATCTTTTAGAAGAAAGCGGAGTAATTGGACCTGCTGAAGGAAGTAAACCAAGAGAGATTTTAGTTACAAGTCTGGAAGAGGCCTTAGAGCTCAAAAACCCATCAGAAGAAAATGACTCTGAATCAGAAAATATAGAAAGTGATAATCAATCAGGAAGTTATGGGAGCTAAATTCATTCAAAAGAAAATAGCTCCAACTGAAACGTTAGGTCAAATATTTAAAAAAAGAAGGGAAGATTCTGAATTAACCTTAGAGTACATTTCACGTAAAACAAAAATCCGCCAAACTTATTTGGAGGCATTGGAAGAAAATGATTATTCATCCTTGCCATCTGATCCCTACACTAAGGGTATCTTAAAAAAATATGCAGAATATTTGGGAATTCCGCAAGAAAAAGCACTATCTCTCTACCAAAGGCAAAAAGGAATAGACCAATACGTTAAAAATAAAAAACCATTAGTATCCGCTCAACATATAACTAATCCTAGAGTTATTATCACTCCCAAAACTATTTTTATCTCTCTAGCTATTCTAATTTTTGTAACAATCTTGGGTTATATTTTTTGGCAATATCAAAGCTTTGCCACTTCCCCAGAATTAAGTATTAGTTATCCCCCAGATAATATTACTGTCAATAGTTCTTCAATAACTATCGAAGGTAAAACTGATCCCCACGCTGATCTTTCAATCAACCAACAAGGAATTTCACTTGAAAATAATGGTAATTTTCGAACGATAATTAATTTACAAAACGGCGTGAATTTTATTAATATCACAGCCAAAAATCGAATTAATAAAGGAACAACTATTGTTCGAAAAATTTTAGCTAAAATTCCGGTCACACAAATAAAACCTAAAAAGCAAGTTCCAAAAAATGCTTTAGAATTAACAGTTCAAATTAATCCCAATTCGGCTTGGCTTTATATTGAAGCTGATAATAAACAAGTTTATCAAGGCATTATGCTGCCGGGTACAAACCAGGTGTTTACAGCCAATGAATATATTAGTCTAACTACACGAAATGGAGGATCGGTCGAGGTTTTATTTAATGGAAAAGACTTGGGAAAACTGGGAGCTGAAGGTAAAGTGATCCAAGGATTAAGATTTGATAAAAATACTAAAATAGAGTAAGAACTAGCAAAAAAAGTAATATAACAGTAACTATATAACTTTGTAACATTTTAACTTAATAATTAACAATGAGGAGATTTATGTCAGAAGACAAAGAACAAAAGGAAAAAATTAAAGCAGTTGACCTTGCTTTAGAGCAGATCGAGAAGCAATTTGGCAAAGGTTCAATTATGAAGTTAGGTGAAGCGCGAAAAGTGGATGTTGCCGTCATTCCAACCGGCTCTTTGGCCCTTGATTTGGCTTTGGGAGTAGGTGGAATTCCCCGAGGCAGAGTGATTGAAATTTTTGGACCAGAATCTTCAGGAAAAACTACTTTAACCTTACATATTGTAGCTCAAGCCCAAAAACAAGGCGGTCAAGCAGCTTTCATCGACGCTGAACATGCACTTGATCCAGAATATGCTAAAATAATTGGTGTCAAAATCGATGATCTTCTAATCTCTCAACCAGATACTGGTGAACAAGCATTGGAAATTGCTGAAACCTTGGTCCGCTCAAATGCCTTGGACATCGTAGTTATTGATTCAGTTGCCGCTTTGACTCCCAGAGCTGAAATTGAAGGCGAAATGGGTGATGCTCACCTTGGGCTCCAAGCACGTCTGATGTCCCAAGCTCTAAGGAAATTGACTGCCGCTGTTGCTAAATCAAAAACTACAGTTATTTTTACCAATCAAATTCGAATGAAAATCGGCGTGATGTTTGGTAACCCGGAAACTACTCCGGGCGGACAAGCTCTAAAATTTTATTCATCAGTCAGATTAGATATCAGAAGGATCGGCCAACTTAAAGACGAAGAAGCTGTAGTCGGCAATAGAACAAGAGTTAAAGTTGTTAAAAATAAAGTAGCTTCACCATTTAAAACTGCTGAATTTGATATTATCTATAAAGCAGGTATCTCCAGAATGGGAGAAATTCTGGATTTGGGCGAAAAATATGACATTGTTAAAAAATCCGGCGCTTCTTACAGCTATGGAAAGCAAGGCTTAGGCCGTGGCCACAAAAATGCGCAGGAATTCTTAAAAGCAAATTCTAAAATAGCTAAAGAGATAGAAAAAGAAATAAAAAAAGCTGACCAAGCTGAATAAAGTATTGACAAAAATCATAAAATCAAATACAATATTTAGTTGATTTGACAATTTGGAGGTGACGGTATTGGAAGGAACGCGATCGGTTTTTCTTCGGGATGTAGAAAAAAGATGCGATAATAAGGATCTCTTTAAGAGACTACTTGCTGTCCTGCCAATTATTACAATAGTAATAATTGAGAATATTCTTGAATGGTGGAATGATAGAAAAATGAAAGAAGGGTGATTAGATTGAAGAACTGGTTTGATTATTCCATAGACCAAGTTTATTATTTTTCTGATCAGGAATACGCAATTCTGGCCGATTTGTATAAAGCTGAGTTATGCGAAGAAGATTTTGTCCGTATATTTGCAAAAGTTCTATTCGGTAAACGAACGGGTAGATACACGCTCAAGTATGGCGTGATGGAAATACTAAAAAGCTCACTCACGCTTGAATCGCTTGGACTAATACATGTAGATGAAAAAACAAGAAACTTACCATTTCTAGAGTGGACAATCAGATTGACCAAACAAGGCAGAAATCAAATAAAAGCTTTCTCTGAAAGTATAAATATCATCCAAACTCCTGCTTTTTCTAACTGAACACACCTCCGCCTCGGCGGATAACCTTTTATGGCTATCCGCCCTTTTCTTTTTTAATATAAAATTACTATAATAAGAATATGAAAATAACAAAAATCGAGAAGCAAAAAAAACGAAAGGATAGATTTAATATCTATACTGATGATGAATTTGTCTGCGGTCTTTCGGAAAACACAATCATTGACGAAGCTTTAGCTATTGGTCAAGAAATTGATCAGAAAGAAATTGAAAAGTTAGTTGAAAAAGACCAAAGTGCTAAGGCCTTTGATAAAGCAATCCGTTTCCTTGGCTACCGCGCCAGGACCAAAAAAGAAGTTTATGATAAACTTTTAGCCAAGGAATTTGATGAAAAAGTTATCAAGAAAACGATTGGAAAACTGAAAGAAATGGGCTACTTATCAGATATAGAATTTACAAAAAGTTGGGTCAAAGACCGAATAGCCACCAAACCTGAAGGGAAAAAGTTGCTCCAAATAGAGCTTCGACAAAAAGGCATTGAGGAAAAGATGGCTAAGGAACAATTAGAAAAGCTGGTTGATGAAAAGACCGAAGTAGCCATGGCTCAAAAAGCTCTTAATAAAGCCTTGAAGCAATATAATAAATTACCTAGCCGAGAAAAAAGACAAAAAATAACGAGCTATCTCGCTCGCCGCGGTTTTGATTGGCAGTTAATTAATATGTTACTGAATAAAAACTAATAATTTATTTTTTATAGAACAGACGGCAATGACAAAAACCGTCTTTTTTTATTTCTGCTTTATGCCAAAAACATGGGCAGATTTTTTTTCGATCTTTTCCTAAATCGCCTTCTAATGGCCTGCAAGGGCAATATTCATAACCCTTTTCTTTTTTATTTCTAGTCAAGCCAGCAATAATTATATCAACAATTTTTTGGTCGGGATTTAATTGGTATCCTTTTATCTCGGCATATTGTTTTTTATTATCCAAAATTTGTTTCTCAATCTTGTTCATTTTTCCCTTAATTTTAAGTAGTAGCCGCTTCTTTTACCGCTTCCTGCTCCTCAATTTCTTCTTTCAAAGCATTATCAGTTATAATAATTCTTTTGCGTTCAATAGAAATTATTTTATTAGCTGGGATAATTAAAGTCCCTTCTATGTAACTCTTGCCCCATAATCTCTCAACATAAATTTTGATTAAGATTCCTAAATCAGCATTAATGACAAAATCAGCCACCTTGCCCAATTTCTCACCAGATTCAGTTATTACATTACTTCCTAATATAAAAATTTTTTGATCAACGACTTTTTTAATTCGTACCAGCTCATTAAGATCAAGTAATGACTCGTCATTCTTAACTAATACTGCCTCTGGCCTAAATTCTTGAATATCGCTTATGGCTACTGCCTTTTCGTTACCCCAAAAAAAATTAGAGCTGGAAAACAGACCTAAAACTTTGCCATTTTCTGGATCAATAATAATGTTTGAAATAAAGCCTAAAGTTTGGCCTGATTCAAGGCTTAATACTGGCAAATTTGATAATGACTTGGCTTCGAAAAGCATAAATTAATTGGCCCGTTCTAAATATTGACCGCTTCGGGTATCGACCTTTATTTTATCTCCTTCTTTGACAAACAAAGGCACAGACAAAGTAAAGCCTGTCTCAATTGTAGCTTTTTTGGTAGCACTAGAGACTGTGTTACCCTTGACTGCTGGCTCTGTTTTAATAACCTTAAATACAATCTTAATCGGCAGTTCTAAATCTATTGGTTTGCCTTGGAAAAAAAATATATCATATGATAAACCTTCTTTTAAAAATCTTTTTTTATTGCCGATCTGTTTATCATCCAAACTTATTTGTTCAAAAGTTTTTGAATCCATAAAAAAATAAGAGTTTTGTTGATTATAAAGATACTGAAAAATTTTTTGTTCAACATCAGCCGGCTGAACCTTTTCTGCACCTTTGAAATTCTTGTCCAAAATCGCTCCAGTCATCAAATTCTTAAGTTTAGTCTGCAAAATAGCTCCACCTCTACCCATTTTGAGATGTTTTGCTTCTAAAATAAGATAAGGAATCCCACCAAGCTTGATTAAAACACCCGGTTTTAAATTATTTATTGAGTACATAATCTACCTGCTGATAAAAGGCAAAAGAGCTAAATGTCGGGCCCTTTTGATAGCGCGAGTTAAGTCTCTTTGATGATGAGCGCAAGTACCGGTTTTTGTCCGTGGCTGAATTTTGACATAAGGAGATAAGAACTTCTTCAAGAGCTCAGTATCCTTATAATCTATTTCGGCAATATTCTGCGAACAGAAATAACAAGTTTTAGGAACATAAAATTTTGGCATAACTGTCTCCAATTTCTAATTTTTAATTTCTAAATAAAAATTTCAAATAAAGAATTGTTTGAAAATTATTATTTGTGATTTGAATATTATTTCGAATTTAGGAATTAGGATTTATTAATTTAAATTGCTTTGCAATTTTAGAACGGTATATCGTCAACATTAATTTCTTCTGCATCTTTTTTTTCTTCTTTCTTACTCCCTTTTTCTTTCTTGGCTTTACCTTTATCTTCCTTAGCTGGTATGTCAGGACTTGGCTCTTGTGGAGTTTCTACATCTGCCGGCGGAGTTTCTCCAGAATCACTTGGTTTTCGATCCAAAACAATAACATTATCCGCCACTACTTCTGTTTTATATTTCTTAACTGCGTCCTGTCCTTCCCAACTACGTGTTTGCAAACGGCCTTCAATATAAGTCTTGCGTCCTTTGGCTAAAATCTGATTACAGGTCTCAGCCAGCTTGCCCCAAGCCACAATATTATGGAATTCGGCCTGTTCTTGCTGTTCTCCAGTCTGTGAATTAGTCCAACGACGATTAGTAGCCAAACCAAAAGAAACTACTGCCTGCCCAGCTGGGGTGTATCGGAGCTCTGGATCACGGGTTAGATTTCCAATTAACATTACTTTGTTTAAGTCCATTTTGACTCCTCACGATTTAGTTAATAAAGTTTATAAAGTATGTAAAGTTTAAAAGTTATTACTTTATGAACTTTAAACTTTTTACTTCATGGCTGTTTTATTCTTCTTTTAATATTTCTTCTAATTTTTTATCTAAGGCGGCTACTCTTTCTTTCTCTTCAGAAGTTTTTTCTTTTTCAGCTGTTTTTTGGGGCTTTTCCTCTACTGGTTTTACTGGCTCAGATTTTGCAGGTTTTGGCTCGATTACCTTCGGCTTTTCAACTTTTTCTGGCTCAACTTTGGGTTTTTCGGCCTTTTCTACTTTCTTTTCTTCTTTTGGTACGGCTTTTTTGGTTTTAACTTCGGTAGGTTTTCTGACTTTCGCCGGCTCTTTTTTGGTTATTAAGTACCTAATAACCTTATCAATAAGCTTGATTTCCGATTCTAACGCCTCGAGCTTCTCAGGCGGTAAGTCACACAAAATAAGCACATAAAAACCAAAATCCTGTTTTTTCATTGTATAGGCCAGAGGCTTTTTGCCCCAAAAGTCTTCTTTGGCAACTTTGCCTCCGATTTTCTCAATTGCCTCCAAAACTTTTTTTTGAATTTTTTTAACATCACTGTCTTGTATATCACCAGAAATGATATAAGCAAGTTCGTAAGATTTCATAATTTTCCTTTTTACCCTATTAAATAGTAACTCTATTGCTCCTGTTTAACAGGGGTGAATTTTTAGATAACAAAAAATCCTTCCTTCGGCCTTATGACTCTCATCAAAGTGAGAGCAAAAAGGATTAAAATTAAAAATTTACGCCACCTCGTATAACTATTATAACAAGCAATTATTTTATGTCAAATAAAAAAAGAGCCTTTTTAGATTTACGGTTGTTAGCCAACTAAAAAGGCCTCAATAGGAGGAATTGCGAGGTTGATATTAAGATTAAAACTTGTCATTGCTGACCGATGATACCAACCTCGCTTTTCCCATCCACAGATGGGTCTATTTTTACGCCCTGACCCGGGGCTAGACTTTACAGCCTTCGCTGCAGTGTGCCACTCTCGGAACCATATACCTCTTCAAGAGCTTCACCTCCTTATTGCGACTAACCTATTCTTTTTAACCTTTCACCTATTCTTCCTTTATAAACCGCTAAGCCGGCCTCTTGGCATTGCTTGAGTGGATTTTGCGAAAGAATCTGATTTCTTGGCTCTTGAGTTTTTCTGGTTTTTAACAAGCACCAAATGTCTTTGGTTACCAAAACCAAGGCTGGTATTTTCGGATTACTCAAAAACCCTTCTATATCTACTTCGGAAAAAAAGTTTGAAATTTCTGGATGAGGATGCGTATGAATATTAAAAAGTACTCTTAATTTTATACCCAATGGCGCTTTTTGAGCCATAAAATAATCTTTTATAATGAGCCGGTCATCCCGATAGATTTGACGATAACACCTTTGATTTTTTCGATCATATTGGTATTTTACTTCAAATTTATGCTTCAAGACGACTTTTTCGCTTTCACCAATTATAGCTGGGGTCAAAATCAAAAGCCCATCAATATCCAAAACCGTAACTGCTCTCTCGGAACCATCAGCATTAGTATTGTCTTTCATCTGTTTAATAGTTTTGCCAATTGAACGAGAAATTTTAATAGCTTGGGGCATTTTATTGTCAGCTGGATATACTCCTTTGTCCGCCCAGGAAACAAGTTTTTTTCTCAGTTTAAAAAAGGGCCAGTTTTTTAACCAAAACATATAGAAAAAGTTTAAAACTCAAATATCAAAAATCAAAATTACAACTATAAGTTAAAAATTATTGATTTATTTCTTATCAGATTGATCACTTAACTTCTTGCGTGAAGAAATTATAAACAATGAAATGATTATTGCGACCATTAAAAGTCCAAGTAGAGACAAAGCAATAAGCTTGCCTTTGCTTCTAAGAAATAAGGCGATGATTCCGAAACAAGCACAAAGAAAATAGATAGAAAACACGACTTCGCGTTGAGACATCCCCAAATCTAACAAGCGATGATGTAGATGCGTCTTATCCGCCATAAATGGAGAACGTTTTTTAAAAATTCTATTCAAAACAACCCAAAGCCCGTCCAGAATTGGAAATCCTAAAACTAATAAAGCAGTAGCAATTTTCCCACCGGAAAAAATAGCTAAAATTGCAATGGTGAAACCCAAAAAATGACTACCAGTATCCCCCATAAAAATTTTGGCTGGATAAAAATTAAAAATAAGAAAACCAAGAGAACAACCAGCCAAGGTAATGGCTAAAAGGGCTGTTGCCGGTTGATTAACTCCAGGAACCATGCTCAAAAAGAATAAAACAAATCCAACAATAGCCGCAATGCCAGCGGCTAAACCATCTAATCCGTCTAAAAAATTAACCACATTGATTATTCCAACTATCCAAACTAAAGTGAAAAGATCAGCTAAAACAGCAAAATGATAAGTCGTCCCGGCAATAATGATAGGAATTTGATACCCGTTAAGTAGGTAAATACCTCCCAATGGATTAGTAATGAAATCAATACCTATTCCAACAACAATTATTATTAAAGCAGCGACTATTTGCCAGAATAATTTAACCCAAGGAGAAAGACCTCTGATATCGTCAACAATCATTACCAAAACTAAAAGAGTTGCCCCGGCCAAAAAACCGGCAAGATGTTTATCAAAAACTAAGAAATGACCACCAGCTCCCGTCGTAAAAAACAAAATAACCAGAACAAATGCTAAAAAAATAGCTACGCCACCTAAACGAGGCAATGGGCGAGGGTGAATACGACGCGGTGCCGGCCAGTCAAAAAGCTTAAATTTTATAGCTACATTTTTGACTAAAAACGTAAACAGTATGGCTAAACCTAATGAGGATAAAAATGCAATTAAAAAAACTTGCCAATACATAACCCTATCCTTTATTTTTATTTTTTCTAATTTTCTCAGTCACAAAAAATCCCGGAATTTCCATATAGCGACCTCGAGCTAATTTTATCTGGGCATCAACCGAAGGCAAGGAACTAAAGAAAATACTTAACACTGGAAGAGTAATCCAAACCAAAGCTAATATTAATTTATTTTTTCTCCGATATTCAGATCTAGGTGGCGGTGGCGGAATCAAAAGAGTAGAAACAATAACACTGATGGCTAAACCAATCATAGCAATAGTTAGCAGCCCACCGCAAACAGCCGGCAGATTTATAGCTAAAATATTGTTATTTCTGAAGTTTGGATTTAGGAAAATGGGCATCCAAGCCACAAAGGTTAAAACCAAAGGAGCAGTCGCCAAAGAAAATGGTGCTTCGAATACCCGCCAAGTTTCCAAGGATTTCTGCCAAAAAGGAATTTTTTTATTCTTAATAAAATTTTTCATAACATAGGGAAAATCAGTTACTCCCCAAGCCCAGCGACGAAGCTGCAAATACTGATTACGAATCGTCTGCCAATATGTATAACCTAAAACCGCATCCTGAAAAACCGGAACACAAAGAGGGATTACTTCATGATGACCGTCATAGCGCATATATGTTCGCCAAAATTGATGACCGTCTTCAACAATAGTTTTTCTTGACCAAAAGTTGGTGTCGATTAGTGCATCTAGACTTTGGGCGTGAACAGAAAAATTACGCAAAAGATGAGCACGAGAAGATTGAATAATCTGCCAAAAAGAGCAAGAGATTGAAATAACCGTCATTGGCACTGGTACATCCCAAATATTATTGGAATAAATTGGAACTGGCTGGAAACTATAGTGCTTACGGTTAGGTGTACGAATATAATCGTATGTTAATTTCCATAAATATTGCGGGTGAATACAGGTATCAGCATCAAGAGTCGTAACAATGACATTATCGGTCAGAATTTTCCGCTGATTAATAATTTCTTTAACTTTTAAAGCTGCATAACTAATATTTGCTCCTTTGCCTTTTACTTCACTAGGTATATCAGCTGGATGCATTACCGGAAAAAACAATCCAAAATCATGGCCAAATTCTTTTTCCAAAATTTGAGAAACTTCTATGGCATGCTCTTTGGCCCGCTCTTCTGTGGCTAAAACGAAAAGTATTTTCTCTTTTGGGTAACCTGTATTCTTTAAAGCTTTAATCGCCTGTCTTAAAATATCAACATCTTCATCATAAGTTGCTAAGATTATCAGATGGTAAATATCTTTGTAATTTTTTATTTTATCTTTATAATTCATCATTTCTGTAAATTCACTAATTTTTTCTTTTAGTAATTTATAATGACTTATCCTTTCTGCACGAACAAAAAAATACCGTAAAAAAGGTATCTTTATAAAAGGATAAACACGCTCTAAGTCTTCTTTTTCTCCTTTTATTTCAGCTAAATGAGATCCTATCGCCATTAAATTATGACATTCTTGATGCCAATTTTGAGCAGTTGTTTTTTTTAGCAACGTATATCCATGCGCCAAATGAGCGCTATATCGGGAAATTTTAAAAAGCCACAAAATATCATAAATAATAATAAAACAGGCCACAAAAATGGGGTAAAAAAAGGAAAATAGAAGAGGTATTCCTAAGATTAAAAAAATAGAAATTGCCGGAATAACTTCAAAAAATTTATTCCAAAAAACATCGTGACCGATTTTAATATAATGAAAATGTATTATTGGTTCTCGATTTTGTATAGCCATTGAATCAAACCAGCAAATATATAAGGATTGTTACTAAAATAATTATTTGAATAAATAAACTTATTGACAAAAGCATAAAACTTAAAAAGCGTTCTCTTTTGAAAGTTTCTCTGGCAAAAAAAATATTGATAATAGAAATTAAAAGTCCAATTATCGGTAAAATAAATATTTCTTTTTCGTGAGGAGTTAAAAAATGAGCTGATTCAGCAATAGTATTAGAAAGCGGTATTTCTGTGGATCTCGATTTAACGATGACTAAAATCCACAAACCTAAATTCAGAATAAAATTAACTGTAACAATAACCTCAATCGATTTTTCTCCCCAAAAATAGTCAGTTTCAAACCAGTTCTTAATTTTTTTTAGATATCTTAATAATTGTTCTTTCATAAAATTATTTTTTACTTATTCCTAAGCCACCTCTGAAGATTTTCACCCAGCACTTTTTTTGATTGTATAGTATTTTGATATAACTAACAAAAAGTTAATGTTACCAAGCCTACGCTAAAAGAAAAAGTGCAGGGGCGGGCCGAGGACCCACGGTTGAAGTTTATCCGCCTTTGGCGGAATTCCGTTGCCCCGCCGCCATCAAAGCCCCCTGTCAGAATCGAACTGACGTATGTGGTTTACGATACCACTGTTCTGCCATTGAACTAAAGGGGCATAACTATGGCGGGTAAATCTGCCAACTGAGCTAAGGTGGCAAAAATTACCAAGCGGGTGATGGGAATCGAACCCACGCTTAGACCTTGGGAAGGTCACGTACTGCCACTATACTACACCCGCAATAATTTTTGATTAATTTGGGTCGCCAGGGAATCGAACCCTGAACCTACTGCTTAAGAGGCAGTTGCTCTGCCAATTGAGCTAGCGACCCTAAACCGCGCCCTGAGGGACTCGAACCCCCAACCTTATGGTCCGAAGCCATACGCTCTATCCAATTGAGCTAAGGGCGCATATAGATATATTATAACAAAATAAAACTTTTATAAAGAAAAACGACCTCATGTCTGTAGGCTGCTACTAACATACAAGTGATCGTCTGGATTGCTATTATTTTGTCAAATAAAAACGGCTCTGCAAAGCCGTTTCCAGTCGAAGGGTGCTTGCTGGTACGATTTTCGAACTTTTTGTATGAAGAATTATGGTGATTTAGTGGAAAAAATGAGTAATTTTACTTAATGCAAAATAATTAAAACTGAGATACTACGGTATATGATGGTGCAATGATTGCAGCAATAAATCCAACTAATAGAATGACCTGAAAAATAGAAAATCCGATACAAAACAATAAGTATGTATTATTTTTCAGGAACCCTTCCTCTTTTATTTTTTTTCTAAGGAAAAAGCCAATTATCACTTCAATTAGATAAGATAAAACACTTACAATAAAAAGAAATAGAATGATGTTAATGTTTGTATTGAGATTCACGCCGTATTTTTCCTGGAGATTAACTATGTTAGGAAAAATAGAAAACATCAGAAATGCAATAATCAATACTAAAATAAATCCAACTATAAGCACAATTAAAATAATTAGTTTTTGTGTATTAGCAGCTGAAGCACTGTTAGAAATATTACTATTTTGTCGTTGAATAGGATGCGGTCCGCCTTCTATTCCATCATTCATAATAAACTCCTTTGTTAATTATATTTTATTATATCACAAAACGGCTTTTACGAACCGTTAATTATACTAGATTATACTATATTATAGTGGGGTGACCTACGGGATTTGAACCCGTCCTAAGAGTTCCACAAACTCTTGTGCGAACCACTACACTAAGGTCACCATGATAATAAACTAAAAAATAAATATCAAAGCTCAAAATTCTGGCGCGCCTGACAGGATTCGAACCTGTGACCTACAGCTTAGAAGGCTGTTGCTCTATCCAGCTGAGCTACAGGCGCAGAAATACCAATAAATTAATTGGAGCGGGCGAGCGGGATCGAACCGCCGTCCCCAGCTTGGAAGGCTGGTATAATAACCACTATACGACGCCCGCTGGTCGGGGAGACTGGATTCGAACCAGCGACCCCCGGCTCCCAAAGCCGGTGCGCTACCGCTGCGCCACTCCCCGTTTCACACTTAAACTTAATTAATTGTAGCAAAGTATTAATGAAATCTCAATTGAAATAAAGTCATTAATATTTACTAATCTTTTAACGGCTTTATGGAGCCGTTTTGTGATATACTGAAGAAAATAATTAAGAAATAATAGAACTAAATAATTTTCTAAATCACGTTTTAGGAGGGAAAAATGAAAATTAAGGTTTTGGGAATGGATGGTTGTGCTAATTGTCAAAAATTAAAAGAAAATACCCAAAAAGCGATTTCTGAACTTGGATTGGATGTAGAGGTTCAAAAAGTAGATGATATTACTGAAGTAATATCCTATGGTGTAATGGCAACGCCAGGATTAGTAGTTGATGATAAAGTAGTGCTTTCTGGCAAAGTAGCCAATGTGGAAGAAATTAAAGCATTGTTAGGTAAAGAAAAAAATGATTAAAGCTTTTTCTGAAGGAATAATTATCAATGGTTATTTATTCAATGCTATTTTATAATAAGGAGTAATTATGAAGATTAAGGTCAACAAGAAATTATTATTAATTGTGAGTGTGTCTGTAGTTATAACTATAGTCGGAGCTTTAGCTTATAGAACTTACACTAAAAATCAAAAGGATGTAAATAAAGAGGAAGTAAGCGCTAACCAAAAACAAGAAGAATCAGTTACTTCCCAACCTGGCCCAAGAGTAGATATTTATTATTTCCATGGAACTAATCGTTGTTGGAGTTGTGTAACAGCCGAAGATTATACCCGGGAAGCCCTTAATAAATATTTCCCTCAAGAACTTAAAGATGGAAAGATTACTTTTGCTTCTATAAATGCTCAAAAACCTGCCAATTTCCAGGAAGAAGGATTAGCTAAAAAATTTGATATTTCTTATAATTCTTTAATTATTAATAAAATAAAAGACAAGGAAATAGGTTATGAAAATGTTCAGGAAATTTGGCAAAATTTAAATAATAAAGACGCCTATCTTGCCTTAATTAAGGATAGAGTAGATAAAGCCTTGAAGGATATACAATAATGTTACAGTCAAATATCCCAATTATAGCTGCTTTTTTTCTAGGACTTTTAGCTTCAATTAGCCCCTGTACTTTAGCTACTAATATTACGGCTGTCGCCTATATTTCACAAAAATCAGAAGACAAAAAATATGTTTTTATGGCTGGTATCTTGTATACCATAGGTCGTATGATTGCCTATTCATTAGTTGGCTTCTTAATAATTTTAACTGGTATGCAAGTTGCAGCAGTGGCTAATTTCTTACAGAATATGGGCGAAAAAGTTCTTGGTCCGTTGTTTATTATCATTGGTTTAATTCTTTTAGATGTTATCAAAATTAGTTTTGATAAAAAGGGAGATAGTGTATTACAGAAAGCATCTAAAAAAGTTTCCAAATGGGGACTTTGGGGAGCACTTTTTTTAGGTTTTTTGTTTGCTTTAGCTTTTTGTCCTTATTCGGCTGTTTTATTCTTTGGTGGACTTATTCCATTGAGCCTAAAATCTACTGGTGGGCTTATTTTCCCTGCTATCTTTGCTATCGGTACAGGACTTCCTGTAGTATTCTTCGCCATTTTGGTAGCTCTGGGCGTTTCTTGGCTCAATAAAGCAATACATAAGATGAAGACCATAGAGAAAGTGTTACGCTATATCATAGCTGTAACCTTTATTGCTGTGGGCTTATATTATATAGTTTTAATTTTTATATAAACTAAAGGAGATTTTATGAAGAAAAAATTAATGATTGTTCAAACTTTAATTTTAGTAGGCGGTACTATATTTGCTTGGACGAGTTGGATTAGAGAATACCTGACTTATTGCAAACCTTGTGGTTCAGGTACTAATCCTTTTTATTCATCCTGCTTTTATGGCGCTATTGGTTTTACTATAGTTATGATTTTAGGCTTTATAATCCTATCTTTAGAATATAAAGAAAAATAATAAAATAAGAGCAATTAGTTGTGAAAGAAATATCCATTGAATGGAAACACTATAAAAAAAAGGTGAAACTTGTACAAGGTGCAATAATACTGGGACAAATATAAAAAAAGTATTAAGGGATTTTTCTAAAAATCCAGATTTTAAGAATGTAAAAGTAAATTATAAAGAAACTAAACTTGATGCAGATAAGATGCCTGAATCTAATAGCATTCTTATTAATAATAAACCGATAGAGGACATACTAAATGCTGTTGCATCAGAAAATCAATGTCATTCTTGCTCCTGTCTTGCAGGTAAAGATACTAATTGTAGGACAATTGAACTTGCAGAAGACACTTATGAAGTAATACCAGAAGATTTAATCTCAGAAGCGATACAAAAAGAACTCAATTCTCCTAATTTTACTGATAAATCACCATAATTCTTCATACAAAAAGTTCGAAAATCGTACCAGTAAGCACCCCTTTAAATATAAGTATAATAAATACAAAAGAGACTCTATTTCGAGTCTCTTTTAATTCTTTACTTCTGATAATCTACTTTACTGCGCTTTTTAATGCCTTACCGGCTCTAAAACGTGGAACTCTCATAGCTGGAATAGAAATACTTTCGCCAGTTTGTGGATTGCGTCCTTGACGTGCGGCTCGCTGGCTTACCAGAAAAGTACCAAAACCAGTAATAGTTACTTTTTGGCCAGAAGCTAAAGCTTTAGAAACTGCATCAACCATAGCATCAACTGCTCTGGCAGCTTGAGCTTTTGAATCACAAACTTTAGCGACTGCCTCTACTAAGGCTTCTTTTGTCATGTCTACCTCCTTTTTAATCTGCCTACTAAGTCTTATTTAGTAGATAACAAAATTGATTAATATTTAGTGTGCTCTCTTAGATTAAAAATATAAATTCTACTTGTCAAGGTTTTTCTTATCTATTGGGCAAATTCGACAGCTCGAGTCTCCCTGATAACATTAACTTTGATTTGTCCCGGATACTTCAAATCTTTTTCAATTTTTTCTGCAATTTCCTTTGATAATTTGATGGCATCTAGATCATTTATCTCTTCTGGCGTAACAATAATTCGAACTTCACGGCCGGCTTGGATGGCAAATGATTTTTCTACTCCAGGAAAAGCATTGGCAATATTTTCCAACTCTTCTAACCTCTTGATATATGATTCTAGGGTCTCTCTCCTAGCGCCTGGACGGGCCCCGGATATGGCATCAGCTGATTGGACAATAATCGCTTCAACTGTTTTGAACGGCACATCTTCGTGATGCGCCTCAATGGCGTGAACTATTTCCGGCGATAAGCCGAATTTCTTGGCAATATCACGACCGATTAAGGCATGGGAGCCGGGCACTTCATGGTCAACCGCTTTGCCAATGTCATGGAGAAAACCAGCTTTCTTGGCAATGTTTTGGTCAGCACCGATTTCGGCTGCCAACATTGAAGACAAGAATGCAACTTCAACAGAATGCTTCAAAACATTTTGGCCATAACTTGTCCTGAAACGAAGTCGTCCTAAAAGTTTAATCAAATCATCAGGTAAACCGGCCACACCGACCTCATAGACTGCCTGTTCACCAGACTCTTTAATCATTTTGGCTACTTGCTTTTTTGATTCTTTGATTGCTTCTTCAATTCTGGCTGGTTGAATGCGCCCATCAGAGATTAATTTTTCTAAAGTTAATTTTGCTGTGTAACGCCTGACCGGATCAAAAGCAGAAATAACAATGGCCTCTGGTGTATCATCAACAATCACATCCACGCCGGTTGCCCTCTCAATGGCATTAATATTTCTTCCTTCCCGACCAATAATTCGCCCTTTCATTTCATCAGAAGGAAGGTGAATTGTGTAAACTGTTGACTCGGTGGCCTGAGGCACAGCTAATCTTTGAATTGCTGAACTAATAATGTTTCTAGCTTTATCATCAGCCTCTTCTTTAGTTTTTTGTTCAATTTTTTTAATCCGATCCACTACATCATCTTTATATCGCTTCTCGGTCATCTCTAAAAGAACTTTCTTAGCATCTTCTCTAGAAAGTCGGCTAATTTTTTGTAATTGATACTCCTGACGTCGACGGATTTCTCTAATTTGAGCTTTTAGCTCATCTATTTCTTTTTCTTTTCTACCTAAAGAGTCTCTTTTCTGCTCCAAAGATTCAACCTTTTGTTCCAATGCTTCTTCTTTTTTGGAAACTCTTTCTTCTAATTGATTAATTTTGGCTCGACGTTCAGTTTCCTCTTTTTTAGCTTGCTCTTTTGTTTTTAACGATTCATCTTTAGCTTCTAATAGAATCTCTCTGGCCTTTGTCTTGGCATTATCAACTGTTTTTTCGGCCTGTGATTCAGCAGAATCGACTTGAGCGCGAGCTCTGAATTTGCGAACAATATAACCTAAAGTAAATCCTCCGCTTAGAACAGCGAGGACAATAAAAGTCCATATTAAGTTTGACATAAATATCCTTCCTCATTATTTAATTTAAATTATTAATTAATAATAGCATTTTATATTCTATCGCGAGATAATCCTAACGTCAAGAATAAAAGTTCCAAGAAAATAACCGAAATTAAATCGGCAAGTCTGTTCAAATTACATTTTTTTCGGGGCGGATACACCTATTAGATCCAAAGTATTTTTGAGAACAATTTGGGTAGCTTTAATCAGAGACTGCCGAGCTGCCGATAAATCTTTGTCCCTAGATATCACCCGACAGGTATTATAAAACTGATGAAAGGCCGAAGCTAAATCGATGGCAAAATAAGGCAATTTTTGAACCTGATAGTCGCCAGCTATATCTTTAATTAAATCAGGTAGTTTAATTAATTCTTTAATTAAAGCCAATTCTGTCGGATGTTTTAATAAATGTAATTTTGGACTTTGTATCTTGTTGCTTGGAATTTTATCCAAAATTCCATGAATTCTAGCATATGCATACTGAACATAATAGACAGGGTTTTTTTCTGATTTTTCTTTGGCTAAGTTAATGTCAAAATTTATATGAGTATTAGTTGAATACATTGCAAAGATGAAGCGTATCGGATCGCGTCCAACTTCGGAAATCAAATCATCGATTGAAATATAAGTACCGACTCTTTTGGACATCTTTATTTCTTTCCCATCTTTTATAACTTTTACTAACTGGGTTAAAATAACATCCAATTTATCTTTATAGCCTAAAGCTTCTAGCGCGCCTTTAACTCTTGCAACATCACCATGATGATCAGCTCCCCAAACATCAATAAGTTTGATGCATCCTCTTTTAATTTTATCCAAATGATAAGCAATATCTGACCCGAAATATGTTTTTTGTCCATCAGCTTTAATAACCACGCGGTCTTTATCATCACCAAAAGAGATTGATTTGAACCAGACCGCCCCATCTTTTTTATAAACAAAACCTTTTTTTTGAAGTAGTTTGATTGTTTTATCAACTTCACCACCACTTTGTAATTTTTTTTCAGAAAACCAGCTATTAAATTTAATACCCAAAGCCTCCATTGAGGGTTTTATCATATCCTTCAAAATTACTTGAGCCGCTTCTTCTCCAACTCTTCGATAATCTTTTTCCTTTATTTTTTTAGCCAATTCGTCAATGTATTTGCCATTATATTCAGATTTTTTATCTTTCAAAACCGAGTGACCAAGACTATCAATTTGCTTGCCAGCATCATTTACATAATATTCTCGAATAACTCCATAACCGTTTCTTTTTAATATGTTTGCTAAAATATCACCAAAAGGACCTCCGCGGGCATTACCAACTGTAACCGGTCCAGTCGGATTAGCCGATACAAAATCTATATGAATTTTCTTATTCTTGCCTATTTTTGATAAACCAAATTTATCTTTCTGTTTAAGAATTTCTTCAACTTGCGCTTGTAATAATTCATCACTTAAAACAAAATTAATGAAACCTGGTAAGGCTGTTTTTGCTTGCCTGATTATTTTATTTTGTGGAAAATTATCTATGATGATTTCAGCTACTTCTATTGGTTTTTTCCTGCACTTCTTACTCAATGACAAAGCTATATTTGAGGCAAAATCTCCATGCATTTTTTCCTTTGGATATTCTAAATTAATCTCCGGTATCTCAAAGATAGGCAATTTTTGGTTCTCTTGCGCTTTGAAAATTGCTTTTTCGATTAAGTTTTTGAGTTCTTTTTTAACCACAATTTTTCCTTATAATTGATATTTAAAGTATAATAAATATCAAAAGGATTAACAATAATGAAAATATTAGCCAAAAATAAGAAAGCTTATTTTGATTAGCTGCCACAGCCCCGCCCAACCGCCCTAAAAAGAATAAAAAAAATTAAAAATAAAATAGGTAACACTTTAGATTAATGAAAATATTAGCCAAAAATAAGAAAGCTTATTTTGATTATCAAATTCTGGAAACTCTTGAAGCAGGAATTATTTTAACTGGATCTGAAGTAAAATCAGCAAAGCTTGGTCAAATAAATTTAAAAGGAGCTTATGTTAGTATCACTAATGACCAGGTTTCTTTACTAAACGCCCATATTGCTCCTTATCAATTTGCCACAATAAAAAAATACGATCCAAGGCGTACTCGAAAATTACTTTTACATAAAAAACAAATAGATTATCTCGCCGGTAAATTAAATGAAAAAAGTATAACTATATTACCCCTTAAGGCCTATGCAAAAAAGGGATTCATAAAATTAGAAATTGGTATCGGCCGCGGCAAAAAGAAATATGATAAACGAGAAACTATCAAAAAACGCGAAAGCGAAAGAGCGATTGGAAGAGCATTGAAAAGCAAAAGATAAAAACGCTCCTAAAAGGAGCGTTTTTAATATCGTTTGTTTTAATTCCTAAACTTTCTGTTCAGAAGCTAAAAACTTCTTAATATCATCTACTGTCGACATAAATTGATTTGGAAAAATAATAGTCGAATTTTTTTCTACGGCAATTTCATTGAGAATCTGTAAATTACGGAGTTGCAAGGCAATTGGGTGTTTAGCAATAACATCAGCCGCCTGCCCAAGTTTAGCCGATGATTGAAACTCACCTTCGGCCGCAATGATTTTGGCTCGTTTCTCTCTTTCCGCTTCTGCCTGTTTGGCCATTGCCCTCTGCATTGTCTCAGGAAGTTGAATATCTTTAATTTCAACTGTAGTTACTAAGACTCCCCAGGCCTCAGTATGTGAATCAATAATCTCTTTAATTTTTTTATTTATTTCAACTGTGTTGGAAAGCACATCATCGAGCACAAACTGACCAACAATATTTCTGACTGTAGTTTGAGCAATCTGGTCGACTGCTGAATTAATATCAGCAATGGCCACCAAAGACTTGGTAGCATCAACAATCTTATAATAGGCCACGGCAGCCACATCGATCGAAACATTGTCTTTGGTAATGATTTTTTGCGATGGCACTGGCATTGTAATTATTCGCAACGAAACTTTAACCATCCTGTCAATTATTGGCCATTTCAGCCGCAGGCCCGGTGCTTTTTCGCCGATCACTTTACCCACTCTAAAAATTACACCTCTTTCATATTCTTTCACTACACGAATTGCAGACAAAACAATGATTAACACAATTAATAACACTAAATAAATAATAGCCATTTTACCTCCTTTATAATTATTTGCTCTTTATTATTCATTTGCATGACGGAATAGTCCGGTCTGGAGCCTTTTGGGTCCTTATGACGCCCTTTTATATCTATTTAATAATAGCAGACTTGGGTTAAAAATGTAACAAAGATGAAACGAAACAAATAAAACACTATAAATAAGTTTTTTAATTAATTTGTTATTTTCACCAATTTAAATGCATACTACTTAAAAACATATAGCCAATAAAAACAAAAATAGTTAGGCCCTGAATAATATATTGTGCTTTAACCTGTCCTTGTTCAGACTTTATAAAACTAAAACGTGCTTTAGGTAATAGAACAAAAATATACAAGGGAAGAAAGGTTTCCCAAATAAATGCTATCGGGTAAAAATATCTCTGAGTTTGAAAGTTGGCTGTCAGTAAAATGGCACTCAAAATCCCGGTCATCAAAAACGTTGCCAAAATAAATTTTGCTGGCAAAGCAAAAGGCATTTTTTTTCTGAAAGCTAAAAAGATAACTGATAATAACATGCTTATAAATGCAAACGGTGAAATCAATAAAATTTGAAAGAAACTAAGGTGGACAACTTTATATTCTCCATAATGATAAACTACTTTTGAAACAAGATCATGAATATGCTGAAGGGGCATAAACCACATAAATGGATTAACAACAACAAACACTAAAATTAATGCGCCGCCCATAAATAATAAGCTTCTTAAATCAATTTTCTTCCATAAAAATATTGCCATGGTCATGATTATTATAGAACCAATATCCGTCCTTGTTGCCACCAACAAACCAGCTATTAAGCTCCACAAAACAATCTCTCGCGGAATAATTTTTCTTTTTTGTTCATATAATTTGAGTGAAAACAAAAATATAAGCACCGCTAGCAATGAAGCTAAAACAGTTGGCGGTGTTGCCCCTACTCCTAGAAAAAGATGATTAAAAATTAAAATAGCTGCAACTGCCAGCCACCAAAGATTTTTTGGCCTAAGGATATAGCATAACATAACCACTGCTGCAATAATAAATGCATCAATAAAAGAAAGACCAAGTATTACTGATTTATCATAGGGAATCTTAAAAATACTGTGAAGCGTAATAGTTAAATCAATAATCGGAGCTCCCGGATGACCATAGGCTCCAAGCATATCAAATTCTTGGGGGTCGTTGGTTTGAACATATTTAGCCTCATTGGCCCACGCAAATTTATCAGTAATCCCATACGAATTCAAATTAAAAATAAAAAGTTGGCTAAAAAAAGCGGCTAAAAAAATACCCAGAAAAATATATGTCTTTACATCTTTGTAAAAAACTTTTTGCATAGAAATCGGCGTCGGATAATCTTCAAAATGATTAGACTTCCATTTATTCCATTGATCTATAGTAAAAATCTGTAAGATTAAGGTTGTCTTTTTTGAAGTATATTGATAAAAAGTTCCAAACTTCTATCTGGCGGGGCCGAAGGGACTCGAACCCTCGACCTCCTGCGTGACAGGCAGGCGCTCTAGCCAACTGAGCTACGGCCCCGCGATTAAGCTAAATAACAGTATTCATATTTTAAAAAAACTAAATATAAAAGTAAATAGAAAGTTATAATTTTACCATCAAAAAGTCCATCATTTTCGATGGACTTTTTAAATTTTATTTTGTCTCTTATTACTTTTGTGGTTGCGTCTGTTGCTGCTGAGACTGTGGTTGCTGCGTTATTTGCACACCTTTATAAAATTCCCAAATCTTAGCCTTTTGTTTTTGTTCAGCCAACCAGTCTGTGAAAGACTTGGTTTTAATTAGAATATGACGAGCGTGAACATTAGTCCCATCATTAGATTCTACTTTAATAATATGATAACCGTACTGAGTCTTTACAATTCCTGAAATCTGGCCTGCTTGCAAAGCAAAAGCAGCCTTCTCAAACTCTGGAACCATTTTCCCTTTGGTAAATGTCCCTAAATCGCCGCCTTGAGTTTTACTGGAATCATCTTCACTGTATTTCTGAGCCAAAGCTGCAAAATCAGCACCTGGTTTTTTGACTTCTGCTAACACTTGTTCAGCTTTTTTCTTAGCATCAGCATTGATTGAATCATCCTCGCTTATCTTTGTTTGTAAATCCTGTTGCATAAGCTGTTCTTTGATTCTTTCTTTAAGCTGAGGAATTGTCCATCCGTAATATTTGTCAATTGTTTCTTTTACTTTTGCTTCTCCGCCGTTGCTATCAAGAATTTGCTTATATGAATCATCAACCTTGCTCTGATCAATCTTAACTTTATAAATTTTGGCGTATTCACCAACAATTTTTGCATCAATCAATTGTTCTTGCATCTGATATTCCATCTTCTTATATTGATCTTGATTTTCTTTTTTTGTCAGATCGAGTTTTTGTAATTCATTATAATATTTTTGGACTGATGTCATCTCTGACCAAAGACTAGAAAGTCTTACTTCATGAATATATGGAAAATGCGAATCCAACATCATAGCTGTTGGATAAGGGATAACCTTAGCCGCTACATAAGCTGCCTTATTCTGCCACTTAAAACCATAAATACCAACAGTAAAAATAATAAAAGTTAAAACTACAACTGCCAAAATAATCAGTAAAACTAATTTAAGCTTACTCATTGATTTTTTTGGCTTGTGGCCCACCTCTGATGATTTTATTGTTTCGGCTTTCTTTACCGGTTTAGTTTTTTTAGCCATAATAATTCCTCCTAAATTAAATAACTTTTTTAATTATAAATTATATTATAAAAAAATCAAGCAATAAAAATTAACCTTCAACTACTTCTTTATAGGTTCTTAAAGTTTCTTGAGCAGTTTTATCCCAAGAAAAGTTTTCAGCTTGTTTTAAACCTCGGCTAATTAAATTTCTACGCAAATTATAGTTTGAAACGATCATCTCGATAGAACGAGCCATCTCGGTTTCGTTATAAGGATCAACTAAAACGCCCGCATCGCCAATAATTTCTGGTAAACAGGAAGTGTTGGAAGCAATTACTGGACAACCGCAGGCCATAGCTTCAATAACCGCAGTAGCAAATCCTTCATACAAAGATGGATAAATAAAAGCTGAAGCCAGATTATATAAAACCAAAAGGTCTTCAGTCGGAACTAAACGAATAAAATGTACCTTGTCAGAAACGCCATAGTTAGAAGCATAAAGCGCCATATCATCAAAAGAAAAAATAAACGGAGACAAAACTGTAGCAATTCCACCAGCAATAATTAAATTTAATTCTGATCTTTTTTTTGCCAAAGCTGCAAAGGCTCTAATAAGACGCTTTAAATTTTTACGAAAATCAAAACTGCCAGTATAGAGAATGAATGGATTTTTTATATTATAACGTTTCTTAACTACCTCAGTCTGGTTTGCCGTCACTCCTTTTTTAAATATAGGATTTTTACCATAAGGAATAATATTAATTTTATCGTTAGCGATATGAAAGGTATTTATGAGATCCATTTTTGTTGCAATTGATGGAACAATAATCCTTGAGGTTTTCTTGAAGCTTTGTTTTTTAAAAAATTGCCTTAACTTTACCCAAAACCCTTTTCGATATTCTTTAAATTTCCAATAAATTATATTATTAATGCTAACAACCGTTGGTATTTTTTTCTTAAGCCAAGGTAAAGTTGGATAAGGATAATGAAGGAGGTCAACGCCAGCTTTAAAAGCAATCCGTGGAAGCCCAAAATGATCCCACCAAAATCGGCTAAAAGAAGCGCCAAAAAAATTGACACTTTCAGGAACAATTTCTATTTCAAAGTTGGCCGGCATTTTTGCTTCTATTTTTTTTGGCACAAAAACAACATAGTGATTTTCTTTATCCTCTCTAGCTAAAGCCGGTAGAAGAGAACTGATACTTCGACCATAACCAGAAGTAGGATTTAAAAGATAATAACCTGATATTCCTATTTTCAATTTTTACTCCTTTAAATTATTGTTGATGTATGAAATTCTTTTTGATCTTTATTAGCTGTATTAAAAATAGTTTTTTGTAATTTTTCTGGGTCTCCAACTTGATCTAAGCTAATTATAGTTTCGCTGCCAGCAGTTTCTACTCTAACATTACCATAATTAAACAGGGTAGCCAAAATGCCCTTTACTTCAAAAGTCACATCTTGAATTCGATCCAGACTTGTCTCAGAAACTTGACGCGAAAAAAGAGTTCTTTGTTCAATATCGACAATCCGCTTGGTGGTCAAAATATAAAGGTCTAGCCACCAAACTATCCATTCAAAAAAAATATAAACCATAGTTACCAAGAACCATATCGCAAAAATAGCTAATGCTATGAGAGAAGAATAGATACGCGCAGGCCCGACAAAATAAATTATTAAAAAAATAACTAATAATGAAAGAAAAGCCTTAATGTAGCTTAAAACTAAAGTAACCCAATGCCGATGAACTCTAAAGATTATTTTTTCATCTGGATCTTTTCGAAATGAATAATTTTTAAAAAACCAATTAGCCATTTTTTTCTTGCTAAATAAAATTAATTCAAATAAAATAATAACACAGCTATTAGCTAATTAAAAGGTTTTATATGCCTCGTCGAACCCAGAAAAAAATAATCAAAATAATTTTTATTCTAATAATTATTGCCTTAATTATTAGCTTGGTTTTATCAGCCCTTTTATCAGCCCTTTTGCGCTAAAATTAAAAACCAATCATTATTAATAAGCTGATAAAACTAAACCATTCTTCTTAGTAATTTCAATTTTAAATTTTGTCTTCATGCCCCTAGTAGGAATCGAACTTCACCCTATCACCTTAAATCTAAAATTATTAGTTACAATTAATTTTATGCTATCTAGCTTTCTATTTTTAAAAAATCGGAAAAAGGTGATAGGGCAAGTCTAGAGCTTAGGCCCTGCACAAATGCCTGAAATATGGTGCCCTCACTAGGATTCGAACCTAGATCAATGGCTTAGGACGCCACTGCTCTATCCATTGAGCTATGAGGGCTTATGCAGGGTAAAAGTCTCTAAAAACAATTTATTATTGTTCTACTTGCCCCGTACTTAAAAGCAAATCTTTTTATAGTTCGGGGTCCGTTGAACTATAGGGGCTAAAATTAATGCAAAAATCAAAAGGTTAAGCTTTGCTGAAGTTTTCTTTGCCAAAGGCAAACAAATTCAAAATGTAAAAATTTTGATTCATGCTACTTGTATTTTACTTTCTAAAATTGCTTTCTTCAATCTTTTTAACTTAGAATAAAGACAAAACACGGAGATTAGCGCAGTGGTAGCGCGCAGCGCCCGCCCCGCAACAAAAAACAACGGAACGTAGCTTAGTGAACTACCCCACACTTTTATCGGGGACTGGCCTAATGGCAAGGCGCTACGTTCGGGACGTAGAGATTCCCGGTTCGAATCCGGGGTCCCCGAAATTAAAAAGTGTGGGGCGGAATTCAGAGATTATGGGTTCAAATCCCGCCACTCCGATTTTGTGCGGGGTGAAGGACGCTGAGATCCCCAGTTTACCCCGTAAATTATTTCTAGAATTATACGGGGTTCGAATCTGGCATCCCCGATCTATTATCAATAATCATTGACCAGATAAATAAATTAATTTATTATTAAAAAAATAAAAATTAATCAAGAGATTCTCATGGAAGAAGAAAAAACTTTAGTAATTCTTAAGCCAGACACTATTCAAAGGAAACTGGTCGGTGAAATTATTGCTCGTTTTGAAAAAGTGGGCTTGAGAATAGCTAGCCTAAAAATGGTCCAAATCGATAAAGATATGGCCTTTAAACATTATGGCTATAACGATAAATGGTTTGAAAGTGTTGGCAAAATAATGAAAGAATTCTATAAAAAAGTAGGATATGATGCTGGAGAAGATTTTTCTAAACTTAATAATAAGGAAATTGGCAAACTGGTTCAAAAGTGGAATGTTGATTATTTAACTGAAGGAACAGTTATTGCTATGATTTTGGAAGGATTTCATGCAATTGAAATTGTCAGAAAAATATCCGGCGCAACTTATGGTCACGAAGCAGCTCCAGGAACAATCCGTGGAGATTATTCAATTGAGTCGCCATTAACATCAAACTTACAAAAGCACTCGGTCAGAAATTTAATCCATGCTTCAGGTAGTCCAGAAGAAGCTAAATTAGAAATTGAGCTTTGGTTTAAAAAAGAAGAAATTCACTCATAATAATTCAGATAAGTAAAAGTTCTTGACTTTTATTAACAAAGATTATTAAATTGTAAGTAGAGGTGGATTTTTTATATCCAAATCCAGCTTATTTGAAAAAGTTCAATAAAAATGTCATTATTTAAAAAGAAAACAAAATTCTTAGGTTTTGATCTCTCTAAAACATCAGTTAAGATTGTCGAATTAGATCAAGGAGGAGGAAAACCAACGTTGGTAACTTATGGCGGTTTAGAGTTCCCTCCATTTAATTTAGAATCGGCAAGTAATAAAGCTAAAGAAGAAGTTATAAGAACAATTAATGAAGTGATAAAAAGATCACGTGCTTCAACCCATGATATTATCACTTCTTTGCCACCCCAAAATGTTTTTAGTGCAGTTTTATCAGTACCTAAAGTTACAGATCGTGAATTACAAGAAGCAGTAAAATGGGAAGCTAAACAATATATTCCTGCTCCGTTAGAAGAAGTAATTATTGATTGGCAAAAAATTGGCCAAGATGAAGAGACTAAAAAAATAGAAATTTATTTAGTAGCAGCTCCTAAACTTTTAGTTAAAAAATATTTAGAGCTTTATCAACAAGCAAATTTAAACCCCTTAGCCTTAGAAATAGATCCATTAGCCCTAGCTCGTTCTTTGGTTGGCACTGAAATAGAACCTTTGATTTTGGTTGATATTGGAGCTTATGAGACAAGTATTTCTTTGGTTGAAAAAGGAGTTTTAAGATTTAGTCGAACTATTACTTCTGGCGGAGAAACAATCACTAAGGCCATTGCCTCTAATTTAAATATTGAGGAACAAAGAGCTGAACAATTTAAAAAAGATTTTGGTGTTCAAGCGGAAAAACTAGAAGGAGAAATTTTAAAATCTATTCAGCCAATTATTAATACTCTAATTACCGAAATTAAACGTTCAATTGAATTCTATAAAACTGAAGGTAAAGAAAAAATTAAAAAGATTATTTTGTCAGGTGGCGGAGCTCATTTGCCTGAACTAACAACTTATTTAACTAAAAATCTAAATATTGAAGCTAAAGTAGGCAATCCTTGGATAAACATAAATTATCCGCAAGACCTTACTCCTCATTTAAACGAGGTTGGACCATCTTTTGCTGTAGCTATAGGATTAGCGATGCGACGTTTATAATTCTTATTGCTTTTTTTAAATTTAATAATATAATTTAATTAATAAATAAAGAGGAAGAAAAATGGTTGATGTTAGTCTTTTGCCAAAAGAATTTCCTGAAGAACAAGCTGAAGAACAAGCAATAAAAGTTTCTAGCAAGGGCGTTTTTCCTACTAAATTTTTAGTTATTGGTATCCTAATTATTATAGTAGCTGCAGTTATTACTGGAGGTATTTTTATTTATCAAAAAGCTAGAGCCTCCACTCTTAATGGACTGGAAAACCAAATTGCTAATTTAAAAATTGAAGAATCAAAGTATACTGTAATGGAACAACAGGCTAAAAACTTACAGGACCAACTTAATACTTTATCAAACCTCATCGAAAAACATAAATATTGGTCTCAAGTCATTAAAGCCCTAGCTGATTATACCCCGCAAAGTGTTAACTATAAAAACATAATCTTTGATCAAAAAAGTAATAAATTTGTGGTTGCTGGCGGTGCTAATGATTATGAATCTGTCTCGCGCTTAATGGTTAGTTTGAAAAAAATGGACAGCAAAGAATATTTTGATAGCATAGAACTTATTATAGCTAAACTAAATAAAACCCTAACACCAGAAGATAACAAGAATATATTATTTACAATTAACTTTAATTTAAAAGAAGGTGCCTTAAAGCAGACCACCCAGACAAAAAAATAATTTTATAAATTATTTAATCAATAACTTATGGAAGTAGAAAAAAAAAGTAGTATTATTAAAACTGTCATTATTCTTTCAGCTCTTTTAATAGCTGGTTTAATTCTGGTTTTTCCGGCTAGACAGTTTTTCCAAAAAGCACAAGAAATAAATAAAGAAATACAGGCAAAAGAGCAGGAGAAAAAAGCACTAGAACAGAGGTTAGTTGATCTTAAACAATTGGAAATTAATTATAATGAAGCTAAAGAGAAATCTAAAGGAATAGCTAACGCTTTGCCAACTGAAAAAAATTGGCCTGATCTACTGACTGAATTAGAAAATGTAGCTTCAAACAGCGGTTTAAGATTTGCTGAAGTTAAGTCTCAAAGTAGCAGCACAGGAACTACGAATCAACCAGGCTCATCAAGTAATCCAACATCCGGAGCAATTTACAAAGAATTACCACTATCAGTAGCCCTCGAAGGCAACTTTCTTAACTTAAAGAATTATTTAAAAAATTTAGAAAAAAATATACGAATTCTGGATGTTAATTCTATTACTATTAGCCGATATACAGATCCAACAACTGGTGACAAATATTTGCAAATTAGTCTAGATATGAACGGTTATTTTCAAAATAAAAAATAACCCTTATAACTTATAAGGAGATGGATTATGAATAAATTATTATTAGTATTCCTCATAATTGTAATTATTGCTGCAGGGGTATTTTATTTTGTCTATTTTATTAGGCCTCAGCAAGAATCAGCGGTACCCGTCCCTCAGGTGGAAACCGTCAATACAAGTTTTAATCTAAAGGTTGTTGATGAATTAAATGGATCTTTTTCAATATTTGGAAGTATTCCAGTTACTGTTGATCCAACCTCTTTGAGAAAAAATAATTCGGCCAAGGCCAATGATCCTTTTTATAACTAATACTGAATAAATAAACTTAAACTATTTATTTTATGGCTCAAAATATTACTTTAGATACTGGACAACAAAATGTCCATGAGAATAAACTAACGGGCGCCCCTGGAATGGAACTGGAAGACGCCCTTCTACAATTGGGTCTGATTAATCAAAATCAATTAGAACTAATCAAAATAGAAAGTGTTAATACGGGCCAGTCTATTGAAGAAATTGTAGAAAAAATGAATCTTGTCTCCCACGAAAATATAATTCGAGCCTGGGGGCTTGTTTTTGGTATGCCTTATATTAATTTGGAAGGAAGCACTGTTGCGCCAGAAGCCCTCAATCGTATCCCCGAACACGTAGCTAAAAAATACAAAATTGTGGCTTTTGGTGAAAAGGAGGGAAAGCTTCAGATTGCTATCTCTGATCCTCATAACCTGCAGGCCTTGGAAGCCTTAGAATTTATTAAACAACAAAATAACCATAAAGTTGATGTTTTTATATCAAGTGATAAGGGAATCGCCTCTATTTTGGATCAATATGGAACTTTAAAAAAAGAGGTGGGTAAAGCTTTGGAAGAAGTTAAGCCAGAAACAATTGGAATTGAAGAAGTTTCTGAAGAAGAAGTTAAAAATGAAAGCCAATTAAATAAAGTCATACAAGACGCCCCGATTTCAAAAGTAGTGGCTTTGATTATCAAATATGCTGTTTCTGCAAAAGCATCAGACATCCATATCGAAGCTTCAGAAGATGAGGTTAAAGTCCGTTATCGTATTGATGGGCAATTAAAGCAAACAATTACACTACCTAAACATCTTTTGCCAGCTATTGTTTCGCGAGTAAAAATTTTATCCGGTTTAAAAATCGATGAACAACGTTTGCCCCAAGATGGCCGTTTTAGAAGTAAAATTGACGGTAAAGATATTGATTTTCGAGTTTCTACCTTCCCTTCAGTTAACGGCGAAAAAGTAGTCTTAAGAATTTTAGATACTTCGGCCGGTATTTTGACTTTGGAACAATTGGGTCTTACCGGTTATAGCTTCGAAGTTTTAGAAAAAAATACTCATAGACCTCATGGGATGATTTTAGCCACCGGCCCTACCAGCTCGGGTAAATCAACTACCCTTTACTCAATTCTCGATCGCTTAAATGAAGAATCGGTTAATATTGTTACTTTAGAAGATCCAGTTGAATATCATATGTCTGGTGTTAATCAAAGCCAAGTTAAGTCAGAAATCGGCTATACTTTTGCCTCTGGATTACGTACTATTTTACGTCAAGACCCAAATATTATTATGGTCGGTGAAATCCGTGATTTTGAAACAGCCGAAATGGCTGTTCATGCTGCTTTAACTGGCCATATTGTTCTATCTACTCTTCATACCAATGATGCGGCCGGAGCTATTCCTCGTTTAATTGATATGAAAGTAGAACCATTCTTAATTACCTCTGCAGTTAATCTTATCTTTGCTCAACGTTTGGTTAGAAGAATTTGTCCTAATTGCCAAGAGAATAAAAAACCTAATAACGCAGAGCTAGAGGAAATTAAAAATGAAGTTAATAAAATACCGGAATTAGAAAGAAAGAAAATTAATTTAACTGATATAAAAATTCCTAATGCTCCCGGTTGTGATAAATGCCAAGGGTTGGGTTATAAAGGCCGAATTGGTATTTTTGAAGTCTTACCAGTTGATAAAATAATTGAAAAATTAATCCTTAGTGATGCTCCTAGTTCAGAAATTAAAGAAAAAGCTATTGAGAATGGTATGCTTACTTTGAAACAAGATGGTATCTTAAAAGTTTTAAATGGTATCACTACTTTAGAAGAAGTGTGGAGAGCAACTAAAGAATAAAAAACTAAAACAACAAGGAGTAAAATGGCTGAACAAACAATAATAATTAAGGATCTTTTAGAAACTGTTATTCATCGCAATGCTTCCGATCTTCATCTTAGTGTTGGAGTCCCGCCGACTATTAGAATTGATGGCGATCTAATTCCAATTGCTGATAAAGCAGTCTTAAAACCGCCTGATACTGAACGGTTGGCTTTTTCGATTCTTAATGAAGAGCAAAAGGAAGCTTTAATGCGAGATAAAGAAATTGATCTTTCTTATGATATGGAGAATAAAGCTCGCTTCAGAGTAAATATCTTTCATCAAAAAGGTTATATCAGCATTGCTATGCGCTACCTGCCTTTTAAAATAAAAACATTGGAAGAATTGGGGTTGCCGAAAATTTGCGAAGAATTCACTAAACCTTCACAAGGCTTCGTTATGGTGACTGGACCAACGGGTCATGGAAAGTCAACTACCTTAGCTTCAATGGTTGAGACGATTAATCAAGAAAAAGCTTGTCATATTATTACTATTGAAGATCCAGTTGAATATATTTTTACTCACAAACAAAGCATTATTGACCAAAGAGAAGTGCACCTTGATACTCATTCTTTTTCCAGAGCTTTGCGCTCAGCTCTAAGAGAGGATCCTGATGTTGTCTTAGTCGGTGAAATGCGAGACCTAGAAACTATTGCCACGGCAATTACCATTGCAGAAACCGGACATTTAGTTTTTGCTACTCTTCATACTAATTCAGCCGCTCAAACTGTTGATCGAATTATTGATGTTTTCCCGCCACATCAACAGCCAACTGTACGCACTCAGTTAGCAAATATTCTACTGGGTATTATATCACAAAGACTATTACCGAAAATCGGTGGAGGACGGGTTGTGGCTACTGAAGTTCTTTTTGCTAATTCGGCCATTCGAAATTTGATTCGAGAAGGAAAATCATTCCAAATCCAAAATGTCATTCAGACCAGCAAAGGAGAAAATATGATATCTTTGGATAAAACTTTGGCAGCTTTAGTCCAAAGCGGTGAGCTTACCGAAGAAAATGCAGAACCATACGCAATTGATATAAAATTTTTCCATAAATTACTTGCTACCACAAAGGTAATTGAGTAGAATTATTAATAAAGTTAAAACTTTAAATTAAAATAAAATTTTTCAAGGAGATAGATTTGTGACAAATTTCGAATATAAAGCTTATGACGAAAAAGGAAATTCTAAAAATGGTATTGTTGAAGCTACTGATCAAGAAGCAGCGGTCTCGTTATTAAGAAACATGGGTTTAACAGTTACTTCCTTAAATATTCAGACTAAAAGCGCTTTAAAAATAAACATTTCGATTGGCAAGAAAGTTAAAACTAAAGAAATTGTTGTTTTTTCCCGCCAGTTGGCCACTATGATTGAGGCTGGTCTTCCTTTAGTTAGAGCTTTGAGAATTTTACAAGAACAAAGCGAAAATAAAGAGTTCCAAAAAATTTTAGATAAAATTGCTTCGGATGTTGAGGCTGGAACCAGCCTCTCAGCCGCCTTAGCTAAATATCCTAAAACTTTCAACAAAGTTTATACCACCCTGATTCATTCAGGTGAAGCTTCTGGACGCCTTGATGAAGTTCTTTTAAGTCTAGCTGATCAGCAAGAAAAAGATTTCTCTATGATGTCTAAAATAAGATCGGCTATGGCTTATCCGGCTTTTATTTTGATAATGCTTGTCGGAGTAGCTGTTTTGATGCTGGTTATGGTTGTACCGCAACTAAAGTCAATTTTTGAAGAAGCTAAAGTTGCACTTCCACTGCCGACTAGAATACTTCTAGCCATCGCTAATTTTATTACTCATTATTGGTGGCTGCTTATTATTATTATTGTCGGTCTAGTGTTGGGTTTTCGCTTCTGGATTTCCACTCCATCCGGTCGTCGGACTTGGGATGCGGCTAAATTAAGAATTCCTATTTTTGGTAATCTGGCTAAAAAGATTTATATGACCAGATTTAATCGTACCTTGGGAACTCTGGTCAAGGGAGGATTGCCAATCTTGGAAGCTTTAGATATTACTGCTGATGCTGTTGGCAATACAGTCTATAAAGAAGCAATCCTTGCCACCGCCAAAAAGGTTGAAGCCGGTGTTGGTATTGGAATAACTTTAAAAAAATATAAAATATTTCCAGGAATGGTTTCACAAATGGTGGATGTTGGTGAGAAGACCGGCAATATTGATGAAATTCTGAATCGATTAGCCCTTTTTTATGAAAGCGAAACCGATGCAATGATTAAATCACTTTCTTCTCTTTTAGAACCAATATTATTAATTATTATGGGTGTTGGTGTAGCGTTTATAGCTATTGCCGTCATCATGCCAATTTATGGATTGGTTCAAGTAATATAAAGAAATTAGGATTTAGAAGAAGTTCTTGACTTTTTTATAAATATAAAGTATAATTGAAACTAGAAAAATTAATTAGTAATTATAAACTAAAGTAAATTAAAAAGGAGGATGGAAAATGTCTAAGTTTTTAAGTCCTACAAATCGTAGACAAAAAGGTTTTACCTTGATTGAGCTTTTGGTAGTCATCGCTATCATCGGTATTTTGGCCCTAATTATCTTGCTGGCCTTAATGAATGCCAGGAGTAAGGGCCAAGATGCTAGAATCAAGTCTGACATTGAGCAAATCAGAACACAGGCTGAAATTATTTTCGATAATACCGGTGGTAGTTACGCAACTGTTCTTGTTGGTCAAGCCGCAATTGCACCTCTGGTAGCTGATGCGAATACCAATAGTGGCGGCACCGCTGTTATTAATTCTACTTCTACAGTTTATGCAGCTTCATCGCCTTTGAAAACTGGTGGATTTTATTGTGTTGATTCCACTGGTCAGGCAAGGCTACATTCTGCTGCACTAGGTGCTGCTACTGTATGTCCGGCTAGTTAGTAAAATTTATCCAGTTATTAAAAAACAGCTCTGATCAATCGGAGCTGTTTTTTTATTCAAAAATAAATTATAATGGAATAAATTTATAATTCATACTTAATATGCCTGTCCAAAAAAGGTTCAATAAAAAATCAGTTTTTTATGTTGTAGTTGTAATTTTAGCAACTGTTATTATTTTTGGAATTGGTTTTTATTTAGGAGGAATTTTTAATAATAATTTTTTCTTCAGTAAAACCCCTCAGGCCAAAATTAGCATTGATGAGTTAAAAACAAAAAATGATCGCTGGGAAGGGTATGTCTTGCTTGATTTAAGATCGCCCGAAGAATACAAAGAGGAACACTTGCCTCATGCTACTTCAGTTCCCTACAGTGCCTTTCAAAAACCTAATATTATCGATAGAATATCGCCATTTCTGGATAAAAGGGATGAAATTATTCTTTATTGTCGGGGAACAAAATGCCAAACCTCTGAGGTAGCAGCTCGCCAACTCATTGGCTTAGGATTTAATAACATCAAAGTTTTGGATGGCGGAGTTGATGACTGGAAAGCCCGCGGTTGGCCGACTGAAAAATAATTAATTAATCTACGTCAGGAATTATTATCCAAGCTATGAAATATATTAAAAAAATTATTATTATTTTTGGAATATTCTTAAATTCATATTTATTTTTTACTTCATTTGCTGGATGTTTCCTAAAAGTTATACATAATATTTTTGGTTGTCTATAAAATATGCCTAAATTAATAAAAAAAAATAAAGCGATTCTGGTTCTTCCTGCATATAATGCAGGAAGAACCTTAAAAAAAACGATTCATAATATCCCTAAAGGAATATTTTTAAAAATTATTCTGGTCGATGACTGCAGTTATGATAATACAATAAATGTTGCAAAAAAGTTAGGACTTGAAATCTTTAGACATAAAAAAAATAAAGGCTATGGAGCCAATCAGAAAACGTGTTACAATCTTGCTCTCAAGGAAAATGCGGATATAATAATGATGCTTCATCCCGATTTTCAATATGATCCTAAAATGACGAAATACATGATTGAATTTATTGCTGATGACTATTTTGATGTTATGTTAGGAACACGCATTAGAACCCGAAAAGAAGCATTAGCCGGTGGAATGCCAAGATATAAATATTATTCAAACCGTGCTTTAACATTATTTGAAAATATTTTATCAGGTCAAAATCTGTCGGAATGGCATACAGGAATGAGAGCATATAAAAGAGAAGTACTAGAAAATATTGATTTTATGAAAAATTCTGATGATTTTGTTTTTGATAGCCAAATTCTATTTCAAATTATTGCAAAAGATTATCGAATTGGTGAAATACCAGTACCAGTGCGATATTCCCAAGATTCTTCTAGTATAAATTTAAAAAGAAGTTTCAAATATGGATTAGGCACAGTTTGCACAGCTTTAAAATTTTTTTTAAAAAAATTTTTAAATAAATCTAGCCTTACTAGGTGCTAGGTTTTTCGGCCATAATAAATATAACTTCACCTTTTTTAGAAAAAAATAATATTAAATTTACTAAAAAACAAATTGGATAGAGAATAATAAAGAAAAAAATATGAGGTATAATTGTAATTAAACTTTTACCGCTTTTTTTTTGAATATACTCGAAAAAAAATGATCTGTTTTTGTTATCCAGCTAATTAAACTTTGTACTGAAGTAAATGTAGAGTATTCTAAAGAAAATGTTCTAACAAAATCTATTTTAAAACCGTATTTTTTGAGCAAAGTCGACAAAGATTCGGGAGTAAAAAAATACAGATGATATTCTAAATCTAATCCTAGCCAATATTTACCGGTCAATTTTCTAGTCCAAGCATTAAAATTAGGAACTTCAATCAATAATTTTCCATTATTTTTCAGAAGTGAATAAATTTTTTTAATATATTCTTCTGGTTTTTGAACATGTTCTAAAACATGCCATATTGAAATAATATCAAATTTATTATTACCAAAATTTATTTCTAATAAATCTTTCTCATATATTTTCAAATTAAGTTTTTTTCTTGAAAATTCAGCAATATTTTTACATATTTGAGTACCTATAGTTTTCTTATATCCGAAATATTTTTTAAATAATAGAAAGTAAATCCTCTTCCACTACCAATGTCTAAAACGCTTTTAGCCTGTGGATAAAAAGTGTATATTTTAAAAGCCCTAATAAATCTAAATAGTCTAACTATATTTTCAATACTAAAATAAAATCGGCCAGATTCTTCATTGTAATAATCTTCATATTTATCTAAATTGTTAAGTTTATTATTGCGTTTTTGGGTAAAAATAATTTTACATTCTTGGCATTTAAAAAGATTATAATTATAAAAACTATAAATCTGTTTATTTTTTTATGTAAGCATACCATATGTTAATATTATTGTTAGAATATAATAATTTTTCGATTAATTCATTGATTTAATTTGTGATTTAATATTATTTTAAACTATTTAAATCTTCAAATTTTTGACTAGAAATATTTTTTATTATGCAATCAATCTATTTTGATATATACTAGTTAATATTAATGGAAAAAGTGCGATTATTATTAATAAGCTTTGCTCTGGAAAAAAAAATTGCTATTTTCTAAGGATAAATAACTATTGATTAAATTCCTAATAAATAACAATCTCTAAATAAATGAATTATTTATTTATTATTTTCATCTTTATTTTTGGTTTAATAATCGGCAGTTTTTTAAATGCCCTAATTTACCGACTAAAAGTAAAAAAATCTGTCTGGCAGGGTCGATCTTTCTGTCCAGACTGTAAAAAAAAGCTGGGAATATGGGACTTAATCCCTGTTTTTAGCTTTATATTCCTTAAAGGTCGCTGTCGCTATTGTCATAAAAGAATCTCCTGGCAATATCCAGCAGTTGAATTAGCCACCGGCTTAATTTTTGTTTTAATTTTTTATTATCAATACCTAGTCCCTAAAACCTACAACCTAACAACTATTTTCTCCCTAATTTTTTATCTCTTTATCTCGTCAATCTTAATAGTTATTTTTGTTTATGATTTGAAATATTCAATTATTCCTGACAAAGTTATCTGGCCAGGAATATCCATAAATCTAATTTATTGGTTAGTAGGTGTATTCTTTTATTACATAGGTCATCAAAGAGTTTTTTACCAGCTTTTCCCTGGCACTTATCAACTAACACCTAACCCCTTATTTATAATTTTGGGTGGTTTGATCAGCGGTGGATTTTTCTTGATTCTTGTTTTGGTATCCCGCGGCAAATGGATGGGCGGCGGTGATGTAAAGCTCGGAATTTTTATGGGATTATTCTTAGGATTTCCGCAGATATTAGTTGCACTATTTATTGCTTTTGTTGCTGGTTCTTTGATTAGTCTTTTCTTAGTCGCTTGGCATAAAAAAACTTTTAAAAGCCAAATTCCTTTTGGGCCATTTTTGGTTTTGGGTTCTTTTGTTGCTCTATTTTGGGGAGTATCCATTATTAATTGGTATCTTAGCTTCTTATTAAGATAAAAATTAAATCTCAAAGCTCAAATATCAAATGAAATCCAAAACTCAAATGTCAAAAATATTTAATAATTTGAAATAATTTCTAAACTTAATCTTGTAAATTTAATTAAACTATGATATAATTGGGTCAAATTAACTATTTCATTATGAATAGAATGCACCGAAAGTATAAAAAGTATAAAGCGTTCACTATGATTGAAATTCTGGTCGTCATCAGCGTTATGACTATATTGGCTCTTATATTAATTGTTTATCACCGTGATTACAATAAGCTTAACCAACTTCGTGAAGCTACTCAGCAGGTACGTTCAGCTATGGTAGAAGCGCAAAATCTGGCTTTAGCTCCAAAAGATTCTACCTCAACGGGTGAATGGAGGTATGGTTTTCAAAATTATCCCGATAGTAATTTTCCTAGTATAGATAGCAAAACATATATTGTTTACAAGTATAGATCTGATAATATTGCAGATACTAAGAAAATTTTACGCTCTTACCGCCTTCCGAATGTAATCGATTGGGGCTCTACTTCTTTTAGGTCATATATTTATTTTACACCGCCTAACGCTAAACCATCCTGCACTAATAACATTCTTACTGGACGTTTAGATCCTCCAATAAAAATTATGTTGGACGCTAATAATTTTTATACTATCAACCTTAATTGCACCACTGGACAAATATCAATGAGTAGTATTGTTCTTCCTCCTGTCTGCTTTGCGGCTGATTCGAAGATAAATGTTTTGAATAAAAATGGTACAATAATCTCCAAGCAGATTACGGAGATTTCCACCGGTGACTTGGTAGAGAGCTCTGACTCGCGCGGGCAGGTTACATTCTCCGAGGTTTGGGCGATAATGCACACTAATGAAACGGAAACATCAGATGTATTGGTATTTGAAATGAAAACAAAAGATGGCAATAGCACTCATCTAGCATTAACATCAGAACACTTTTTGTATGTTCTGCCAGACTCGAATAGTAGGGGTAATTACAAAAAGTACATACTAAAAAAAGCCAAAGATTTAAGAATTGGCGATAAACTTTTTGTTCACAACTCCCAGAATTCAGTTTCTAGTAGAGATTCATTCACTGAAACAACAGTTACATCAATTAATCTACACCGAGCCCGCGTAGTAAATATATTAACTATGAATGACCGCATCGTGGTCAATGGTGTACTCGCTTCTACTTATGGTGAAAATCAACAATTCTATACTGTCGCCGCTTTAGGACCAAAGTTTTTATATAAAATTACTGGACCGGCAATTCCAAATCAAATGGTAAACTTAGGTAATAAATATATACAGGAACCGGTTATGGAATTGATAAGATAACCTTTCATGCCCTTTCGTATAAATTCTTCAACTGAAAAACATTAAAAAACAAAAGACTCTAGTAAAAAATAAAATATTTTGTAATATAAAGATAAATAAATTAATCAATTCCAATGTCTAGAATCAAAAATTTATTTAAAAAAATGGATAATCAAGGCCAAACCTTAATTGAAGTCATAATTTCTCTATTTATAATTACTATTGGCATTATTGGCTGCCTAGCTTTGGCTAACTACTCAATTCATGCTGGCACTCAAAGTCGTGAAAAAGTCCAAGCTTCGCTTTTGGCCCAGGAAGGTATTGAGGTTGTTAAAAACATTAGGGATACTAACTGGATACAAATTGCTAATGGAGTAAGTGGAGTTACCTGGGATACTAATTTACCCGGCACCGCATCATTACCTGCTCCAGTACCTTATACAGCTTATAGTGGTAATTTTCCTACGATTGGTTCTTTGAATGGACCAGCTGGCGGAACACTGAATAATTTTCAGAGAATTACAACGATAGACTGGGTTGACCCAGCTAATCCGGATCCTAATAAAAAGAAAGTTACTTGTACAGTTACCTGGCCTGGCAATACTGTGCCAGTAACAGCTATTGACTATATTACTAACTGGCAAACAAATAACCCTTAAAATTATGTCAAAAAAAATAAAAAATAATATTTTGAAAAATCATAAAGGCTTTACAATGGTGGAAATATTGGTAACGATTACAATTTTTGTAGTAGCCATTACATCAGCCACAGCTCTATTTATTGCTGTGATTCATTCGCAAATGAAAAGCAATGCTCAAAGACAAACAATGCAGGACGCTCGTTATGCCATGGAAACTATTACCCGGGAAGTAAGAATGGCTACTGGTACCTCTTCAAAACCGGCAATTGAAAGAATCATTGGCGATGACGGAAAGGTAAAATTAGTCCTAAACAACATTCCCGATTATGGTAATCCGGGTGTAACGAGTACCAAAAGATTTTATCTAAACGACAATTATCAAATAGTAGTATGGAAAAGTGGTTTAATTCCAACTACAGATGCTATAACTTCTGATAATATATATGTTTATGAATTTTATATAGAAAATACCGTTCCCTCCTACCCAACTCGACAACCCGCAGTAACTATCACTATTTCAACCTTCCAAGGGGATATAACAATAAATCCCGACAAATCATCATCAACCACATTAAGAACCACTATTTCTTCCAGGGATTATAATTATACGCAATAATAATTTATGAAAAAAATTAAAATATTAAAAGAAATAAATAATCAAAAAGGCGTCTCGGCCGTCCTAACTCTTTTGATTACCGCTGTTGTTTTGACAATCAGTCTTTCGATTTCGGCTTTAATGGTTTCTGAAATTAGAATGGTTGGCGCCTATGATGACAGCGTTATTGCTTATTATGCCGCTGATGCCGGCATTGAAGAAGCTTTGTTAAGTGTAAAAAACACTGGTAATATTCCTAATGACAATACTTCTGCTCCGATTTTTCACATAGAAAAATCAACTAGTCATAATCAACCAGTAGGTTCTTTAAGCCAAGACGAATCAGTAGAAGTTGATATTCCATCTAGCCCTAATCAACCCCAAACAATCACAATTAAGTGGACTGACACCGGAAAAGCAACTGAAGATTCTCAAGCGGGCACATCTATTTGTGATGTTGAATGGACTTTAATTGCTTATGATCCAACAAATATATCACTAGGAGCATCTCCAGGATGTAATATTGATAAGGGATTTTTTGACGTGGGTAGTGGCTATAGTGATAGTACTGGGGTGAAACCAGGCTGTTCAACAACTTATTTTAATCACGGTGAAAAGGATCCAAGTAATAATATAATTAAAATCTGGCCCCTTAGTCAATACGCCTACAAGCTAAGATTTAAATGTTTGTACACTCATTCTTTTGCCTGGATACCAAACCCCTGGAGTGTTTCATTATCTTATTCTATAACCGGTGATGATACCGCCCCAGTTAGTTCTAGTGGGATGATAACAATTGGAAGTACTGGTAAGAGTAATAATGTCAATCGCAAAGTTACAGTGGACATAAATAATCCGCATAAGCTAATGGGAATATTCGACTATGTCTTATACTCTGAAGATGCGCTTTATAAACCATCCCAATAGTTGATTAATTTATCCTTTATATAATCAAGACAATTTATAAATTATTGTCTTGTTTTAAATATAGGCGCCCAGTTCTTTCTCTAAATTCTAAAGTGAATTACATCGCCGTCACAGACTATATAATTTTTGCCTTCTATTCTGATTTTCCCTTTCTCTTTAGCTTTTTGCCATGAATCAATGTCTGTTAAGTTCTGCCAATTAATAACTTCAGCGGCAATGAATTTTTGTTCAAAATCAGAATGAATAACTCCTCCGGCTTGTGAAGCTGAAGCGCCTTCAAGAACCGACCAAGCTTGAATTTGTTTGTCAGGAATAAGTGTATAAAAAGTAATTAGATTCAAAAGATTATAAGCTTTTTTTATCAATCGGTTAAGTCCTGATTCTTCTAAACCTAATCCTGCTAAATATTCCTGGCCTTCTTGATCTGAAAGTTCGTTCAATTCAGCTTCTAATTTAGCTGAAATTGGTAGTATGCCCTTGCTCTCCATCTCTTTTCCTTCCACTAACCCTTTTTCAGAAACATTAGCTACTAATAAGATTGGTTTAGCAGTCAAAAGCTGTAAATTATCAATGAATTCTTTCTCTTCGTGATTTAAATTAATTTCTGAAACTAATTTTTCTTGTTCCAAGCTACTTCTTACTTTTCCCAAAATCTCGAACTCTTCTTGAGCTTTTTTATTATTGGCTTTTATTTCTTTTTGAATCTTTTCTAAATGTTTTTTTAAGGTTTCTAAATCTTTTAAAATCAACTCTGTCTTAATAACCTCTATATCACTTTCTGGATCAAGTACGCCAGCTATCTCTTTATTTTCAAAATATCTAACAATTTCAATTATTGCATCACATTCGCGAATATGAGCTAGAAATTGATTGCCTAGTCCTTCGCCTTTATGCGCGCCAGAAACTAAACCTGCAATATCAATGAATTTAACAACAGCCGGAATTTTTTTAGGCAGTTTTAATGATTGAGCTAACTTGTCTAAATGTTCATCAGGAACCTCAACAATACCTTGATTAGGCTCAATCGTGCAAAATGGATAGTTAGAAACATTAGCCACTTGTTTTTTAAGCAAGGCATTAAAAAGCGTCGATTTGCCTACATTAGGTAGACCAATAATTCCGATGGATAACATTTGTTTTCCTCTTAATTTTAAATTGTTATTTCCGGCCAGGTTTTATTAAATAATATCCACTGGTGGTTAAATAGCTTCTTAGATGTGGAATTTTCGATATTAATTTAGATTGTTCCCTAGGTTTGAACCTAAACTTAAATTCATATATGGGATTGATTAAATATAACTTTCGATTAATAATATCATAATTTTGCTTTTTTATTATATCCTCAAATTTTTCAAGAGATATTCTTGTCTTTTTTATTTTTAATAGTTCTTTTATATTCTCGTTTGTTTCTCCAAAAATTTCTAAAATTCTTTTGTATAAAAAATTAGGTAGTAGATGAAAATAAGGCGTAATAGCCAATATCTTATTTGTACATATTTGTTGGTGGCCTCCAAATGGCATTTGCCAGGGCGGAAAGCCAACGTAGATAAAACCTTTAGGTTTAAGGAAACCTTTTAGAATCGCCATTAACCTCTTTTGATTTTCGATATGCTCAATAACATCTTTTAAAATAATTAAATCGAATTTTGATCCAAGATCTTTTTTGAAGTTAATATTATAAATATTTTTTCTTATTAATTTAAGATTATTATTAATAATATCCTTTCTGAAAAGCTTGTTAGCAATTATGAATTTATTTTCATCAAGCTCTACACCAGTACATAAACAACCTAGTTCTAAAAATGCTTTTAAAACACCTCCTTCACCACAGCCAATTTCTAAAATTTTTGTTCCTTTAACGACAGAATATTTTTGTTTAATAAAGCTTATAACATATTTCTTAGTATTCAAATACTGGTGATTAAAATATATTTTTTTATCTTTATGAAAGTAAAATGTCATTTTAGTATTTAAAAATTATTTCAGTAACACGAAGGGATTTTTATTTTCGACGTCTATTACCATGAAAGGCTTTATGAACCTCGTGTAGTTGTTTATTAGTAATATGGGTATAGATTTGAGTGGTCGTAATAGAAGAATGCCCAAGCATGGATTGAACGCTTCTAATATCAGCCCCAGAAATCAATAAATCAGTGGCAAATGAATGCCTAATTGTATGAGGCGTCACTTTTTTGACGATCCCAGCTATTACTGTATATTTTTTTATTGTGCGTTGTATTGTCCTGGCAGTCAGACGCAAATTCTCGCCAGTCAAATCTTCAATCGTCTTTTTATTTTTGGCTTGTCGAATAAATAATGGCTTAAAATTATCAAATCGTTGCGCCAAATAATCCTCAATTGTTTTCCTAGCTGAATCCGATAAAAAAACTACCCGAATTTTATCTCCTTTTCCTTTAACTGAAAATTCGCCTCTTTTCAGATTAACCTGTTCGCGATTCAGGTTTACCAATTCCGACACGCGCAAACCAGTAGAAAACAATGTCTCCAAAATTGCCTTATCTCGAGCTCTCAAAATTTTGTTTTTTTCTTGATTAGGAGCTTCAAGAAGCCTTTCAATCTCATCAATATCTAAAAAAACCAATGAATGGCTTTCAGCATCGGCTAATTCAAGTTTTTCAGCTGCTAAGGTTCTGATATCTCTTTTGGCTAAATATTTTAAGAAAGCTCTTAGAGCAATAATATAATAATTTTGAGTTACTTTTTTTAATGATTTTCCTTGGCCATCTTCTAACCGATTTAAATAAAGCCGATATTTGCGTACTAATTCCAAATCAATTTTTTCCGGAGTAATATCGCCAGCAAATTCCAAAAAGCGAGCTAAATAATGGTCATAATTTCTGATAGTCAGCTGACTATGACCTTTTTCTACCTCGCAGTATTCTAAAAAATCAGTAATTAATTTTGAAAGTATCATAATTTATTAATTAATTTATCAGAAACTTTTCCATAAATTGCATATTTTTTATTTTCTGACATTGCCCAATCCTTGTCACCAAAGGAATAATGCCACCACTCTTCTGGATTGTTCACAAAACCGGCATTCGTCATTGCTTTATATAATATTTTTCTATTTTTCTGAATTTCTTTTGGAATTTTTTTATTTGTTATTTCATTTTGTTCATATTTAGGTAATTTTTTTGTACTAAGCTTAACTATATGTCCAGTTTTTAGATCTTTTGTTAAATTAACGTCTATTGCTCCTCCAGTTGAATGAGGCGAAACATCGACATCTAAAGGATAGACTAAAGAATTTAATAACTTTTTTATTTGCCTATCGGAATAAGTTTTATACATTCTCTTTAATTTTTTATAAGTCTTTTTATAATAATATTCTTGGAATGCAAGAGGCCTGTAGGCATCTCTTAATTTCAAATAATATCCTTTTGGTAATAATGCAGCAGCTTTATTTAATTTATCCATAACTGATTTACGTACATAATAAGTTTTCTCATTTCTCCTCTCAGGCTTAAGTGCAATAAAAACTTTTGGACAATATTTTTGATGTCAACTAAGGATTCATTTGATTCTTTAATTCTTATTTTTTTATGTTTTTTGAATCTTGAATTAAGCATTATAATTATTATTTTTTATGTCGCACAATATTATTGTATTACAAATAATAAACCTAAACAAATAAATTCAATTTGCTAAAATAGTTTATATGAAAAACAATTACGACATTATTGTTATTGGCGGAGGACACGCTGGTTGTGAAGCAGCCCACGCGGCGGCTAAAATGGGTCTTACTACTCTTTTGGTTACCCCAGAACTTGATAAACTTGTGGCTATGCCTTGTAACCCGGCTATTGGCAGTCCGGGTAAAAGTCATCTGGTTCGCGAAATTGATGCTATGGGTGGATTAATGGGTAAATTGACTGACAAAACCTTAATCCAAATTCGCCTTTTAAATACTTCCAAAGGGCCGGCGGTTCAGGCTTACCGCGCGCAGGTTGAAAAAAAAGATTATATGACCGAAATGCTTAAAATTTTAAAAAATACTAAAAATCTTGATTTGCTAGAAGACGAAGTGGTAAAAGTTCAAAGTTTAAAGTCTAAATTTCAAAGTAAAATAACCGGTATACAAACTGAATCGGGTAAGAAAATAAAATGTAATGTTTTGATTATTACTACCGGCACATTTTTGAATGGCAAAATTATTATTGGCAAAAAAGTACGGCCCGGCGGTCGGATTGACGCTAAACCGACTAAGGGTCTTTCCGAAAGTTTGAAAAAATTAGGCCTAAAAATTGATAGATTAAAAACCGGTACTCCGCCTCGTCTAGATAAATCTTCTATAAATTATCAAAAAATGATCAAGCAGGCTGGCACAAAGGGACCTTTATCATTTTCTTTTCCGGATCGAGAGGTAATTAAGTTAAAGAAACAAATCCCCTGCTACTTAACCTATACTTCTCCCAAAACTCACCAATTAATTTTAAAGTACAAAAATTTATCACCAATTTATTCCGGGCAAATCAAAGAGAAAGCGCCTCGCCACTGTCCATCCTTGGATAGAAAAATAATCAACTTTCCGGATCGGCCTCGTCATCCGCTTTTTGTCGAACCAACTGGTAGGAAAAATCCACGGATGTATCTGCAGGGTGGATCGCTGGCTATGCCCGAGCAAATTCAGGAAAAAATTATCCGCACTATCCCGGGCTTAGAAAAAGCAAAATTTTTGCAGTATGGCTATGCCGTGGTTTATGATTTTGTGCCTCCATATCAGATAAAAAATAATTTGGAAACCAAGAAAATATCCGGCTTGCTTTTGGCTGGTCAAATCAACGGCACTTCCGGTTATGAAGAAGCCGCCGCCCAGGGGCTGATGGCCGGAATCAATGCGGCTTTGGAGGTCAAAAACAAGAAACCTTTAATCCTTAAAAGAAGCGAGGCCTATATCGGTGTTTTAATCGATGATTTAGTCACCAAAATTCACCGCGAACCCTACCGGATTTATACTTCCCGAGCTGAATACAGACTGATCCTCCGACAGGACAACGCCGATCTAAGATTAACCAAATACGGCTATAAGTTGGGGTTGGTTAGTAAAAAACAATATCAGCAAGTTTTGAAAAAAGAAAAATTAATTAAAGAAACCGTCAGTAAATTTAAAAAAACCTATCTCAAACCAAAAGGAAGAAACAAAAAATCTTTATCGTATTTTAATTTTTTATGCCAGCCAAAAAATACGCTTGCTAAACTAAAAAAGCTGGCCAAAATTCCCAAGCTATCAGAGGACATAGAAAACCAGATAGAAATTATTGCCTCATATGAAGGATACTTAGACAGACAGGAAAGAGAAATCGAAAAAGTTAAAAAAATGGAGGGGAAATTAATCCCTCCAGATATTAATTATGATAAAATTCCGGGACTTCGCAACCAAACTCGGGAAAGATTAAATGAAGTAAGGCCTGAAACTTTAGGCCAGGCATCCCGATTGGAAGGAATAACGCCGGTTGATTTTTCCATTTTAAGTATTTGGCTTTACCGCTTGACAAAGTAAATGTACTGTAATAGGATAGAAAATCTTTGTTCTTTGACAATAAGGGAGGTGATGAGATGGGTAAAAAATTACCCAGAAAACCAGTGCCAAAAGCTTTATTAGCTTTATCAAATGGCAAACTTTGCTGTAAGCTCTGCGAAGAAGAAAACAATCTTGATAATTTAGAAAGACATCATAAGGACTTTTTAGGACGAAATTATAGGGGTTTTGTTGGTTCTCCTTATGATTCTGCCCTGATTGAAACCTTGTGCAGCTTCTGCCATTTTAAGAAACACTTTATAGCTAACAAAGTTATGAAAATATTAAAAAATGGTAAAAGTATCAATGCGTTTAATGTGTTAATAACCGAAAAGGTTCAAAAGGTTATTCCTCTGATTAGACCTTCAGAAATAAAAAAGTGCCTCAAGGATCTAGAAACCTACGGTTTTATAAAAATAACTGATAAAAAATACGACCGAGTTAAAATTACTAAAAAGGGTAAACAACATCTTCCTCACTTTATTGCCTATAATCATGTTAAAGAAAAAGAATTCCAAGAAAGAATGACTTCTCAAGGTTGGATCTTCATAGATTGGGAAAACTATAAAAATATTAGATTCCTGTTGGGAGATTTACAACGTGAATATTTTCCAGCTGGGGTAATTATTAAAGAAGAAAGACAAAAAATTAAGCAATTTTTGAACGCTTGAGAACTGTCACTTATAGTCATCGTGGTGTATCCCACTAAATTCATTACGATGGCTATTTTTTTGTCTATGGTGGCTTTTTATAGTAAGATTATTAAGAAAGGTAAATTTATGACCGTCTTACAAAGTATTATTTTGGGTATTGTTCAAGGCATTACTGAATTTGTGCCTATTTCTTCATCTGGACATTTAATTTTGATACAAAATTTATTCGGTCTTAAAGAAGCTACACTTTCTTTTGATGTTGCTCTGCATTTGGGAACTTTTTTAGCCTTGATTTTATTTTTCTGGCGAGACTGGTGGCGTTTGCTTGAAGCATTTTTTAGAAGCCTTAGGCATTGGGACTGGAAAAATGATTTAGACCAACGTTTATTTTATTTATTAGTAATTGCTAGTATTCCCGGCGCTTTATTCAGCGCACTTTTGGAAAAACAAGCTGAAACTGTTTTCCGCTCAAGCTACTTAATTTTGATTAATTTTGTAATTATCGGCGTTCTCTTCCTTATCGTCGAAAAAGTGGCCAAAAAACTCAGGGAATTAAAACAGACAAATATTAAAGATGCTATCGTAATTGGCCTCTCGCAGACCTTAGCCATTATTCCCGGCGTTTCTCGTTCTGGTATTACAATAACAGCTGGTTTATTTTCCGGCATGAAACGAGAATCGGCCACCCGCTTCTCCTTCTTAATGGCTACACCAATTATCTTGGGAGCAGGGTTATTCAGTTTAACCAAAATTATAAGCCAAGGTGAACACGGCATCGGCTGGACAAGCTTGATCTCTGGATTTTTAGCCGCTGCCATTGTTGGCTTCTTGGCTATTAAATATTTGCTAATATACTTAAAAAACCACACTCTAGATATTTTTGCCTATTACCGATTTTTGGTAGCAGCTGTTGTTATAATTTATTTATTGATGGTTCACTAAAATACTATGATTGGAAATTTTTTAGAATCATTAATGTTTTTTGTTATAAATACTATTCGGGCGTTTTCATACTTTGGCGTTTTTATTTTAACTATGGCGGAAAGTGCTTGTATTCCTATTCCCTCAGAAGTAATTATGCCTTTTTCCGGTTTTTTGGTCGCTTCCGGCTATTTCAACTTCATTCTCGTTGTCTTAGTAGCAACTTTAGGTGAGTTGACTGGTGGAACAATTGCTTACTATGTTGGTAAAACCGGCGGCCGAAGTCTAGTTGAACGCTACGGCAAGTATATTTTAATTTCTCATCATGATCTAAATACTGCTGACCATTGGTTTTCGCGCTACGGCGATAAGGTTGTTTTTTTCGGCCGTCTCTTGCCGATTATCAGAACTTATATTTCCTTTCCGGCCGGAGTTTCCAAAATGAAATATTCCCGCTTTGCTTTATTTACAGTCCTGGGGACACTTCCTTGGGTTATTGCCTTAACTTTTCTCGGTATAAAACTGGGAGACAATTGGCAAATAATCCGTGTATACTTTCATAAATTTGATATACTAATCTTGGCCTTAATTTTGATCGCTCTTGTCTGGTACGTCTGGCGCCACATAAAAAATATGAGGAAAGAAAATGTTTAAATTAACAAAATTAAAAAATGGTTTGCGAATTGTAACCGTGCCTTTAAAACAAACTAAGGCTGTAACTGTTTTAATTTTAGTTCGGGCCGGCAGTCGCAATGAGGCAGAAAAAAATTACGGCTTAGCCCATTTTATTGAGCATATGTTTTTCAAGGGCGGTAAAAAATATCCAAACACTTTAGCTGTAGCTGAAGCAATTGACGGCGCGGGAGGTGTTTTCAATGCTTTCACCGGCAAGGAATCAGTCGGCTATTGGGTTAAAATTGCCAGTAAAGAATTACCTTTGGCTCTCGATGTTTTATCTGACATGTTAATATCCGCAAAATTCGATCAGGAGGAAATAAAAAGAGAGAAAGGAGTAATCTTAGAAGAAATCAACTTCTATGAAGACAATCCAATTCTTTCCATATCTTTCCTTTTTGAACAGATAATTTTTGGCAATACTGATTTGGGCCATAGTGCCTTAGGTAAAAAAGAAAATATCTTAAAGTTTAAGCAAAAAGACTTTTTTGATTATTTGGGTAGATTTTATTGGCCAAATAACACGGTAATCTGCTTGGCCGGCAATATTAATCATAAAAAAACAATAGACCAGATCAATAAATATTTTGTTTTTCCTAAAAGAAAAAGCAAGTTATACTTCAGCACTTTTCAAAAAAAACAAACTCACCCGCAAATAGCTTTAAAAAATAAAAAAACCGATCAGGCGCATTTGGCTTTGGGTTTTCCAGCCTTACCAGCCAATCATAAGGATATTTCAACCTTAGAGGTCCTAAACGCTGTCTTGGGCGCTTCTATGAGCTCCCGGCTCTTTATAAGCGTTAGAGAGCGTCATGGACTAGCTTATGTGGTCCGTTCGTCAATTGAGAAGTACACTGATACAGGCTATTTGGAGGTTTATATTGGCACATCCGCCGGACAAGCTGAGAAAGCAATCGACCTAACCTTAAAAGAAATTAAAAAACTTAAAGATAAGCCGGTTTCGGCCAAAGAAATTAAAAAGGGTAAAGAATTTATCAAAGGCCGAAATATTCTTGAAGCCGAGGATTCGGAATTTATAGCTGATTATTTTTCCGAACAGGCTTTGCTTATCCCTAACAAAATAAAAACTCTTGAACAGTTTTTTGCCGAAATTGATAAAGTAACCCCAGCAGGAGTCCAAACTCTAGCTAAAAAATTATTTACCAATCAAAAAATAAATCTGGCTGTAATCGGACCATTCAAGGATAAAAAGAAATTTGAAAAAATACTAGAAATTTAGTCGCTAATTCGCAACTCTATCTTGACGATTAGAAGACTATTCTTTAAACTATAATAGTAAATATTTAATAAATCCAAATTATTCCAAAGCTCGAGATTTGTTTAAAAATCTAACCGTAGGTTTTGATTATCCCAAGTATTTGGAATTTGGAGTTTAAATCCGGAGGATTTCCTATGCCTATAAAAAAAGCAGCTAAAAAATCTCTGCGACAAACCAAAAAAAGAACGCTCAAAAATAAAGCCATTAAAGAAAACTACAAAAATTTGGTTAAAAAAGCCAAAAAAGAAATTACCGCTAAGAAAAAAGACCCAATAGCTAAAACTTTGTCTGAAATTGCTACAGCAGTTGATAAAGCCGCCAAGCGGGGAGTAATCCACAAAAACAAAGCCGCGCGGATTAAATCCAGATTAATGCGAGATTTAAACAAAGCTTTTGATAAGAAAGTTTCTTTGGTGAAAAGAGAACGGGTCAAGCAAGAAGTAAAAAAGCCCTCTTCCGCTAAAGCTACAAAAGGTAAACCAGTTAAAAAAACAACTACTAAACCCGCTTCAGCCGCGAAGCGAGGCGAACCTAAAGTCAAACCAGCTAAAAAATAATTCAAAAGAAATATTAAAAATCACCCGCAAGGGTGATTTTTTTGTTGCTCTTATATTTAATTCAATATTATAAGAATATAGTCTATCTATTAAGATAAGTAATTGTTAACTGCAATGAAGTTGCAAACAAAACCCACAGCAAATAAGGAATTTGGATATAGGTAATCCAATAAGCATACGGCCAAATCGCTATCATCGCCCAGATAAGAGTAATAAGAACCAAAAGAATATCAATGGCTGCTAAAAGATTGTTTTTGAGCCCGAATTGAAGCGGTGTAAAAGAGAAATTGAAAATGAGATTCAGAATAAACGGCAGTACTACAAGAAACGGGATTATATTTTTAAAAACCAGCAGGAAAACCCAACCAAAAGAAATAGCAATCAAAACATACAAAACTGTCCAGACCGGCCCAAAAAGCCATTCTGGCGGTGACCAGGAAGGTTTAATTAATTTTTGATACCAATTATAGCTGTCGTTCATATGATTATTTTTAAACCTTACTTTATGTATCAGCTTATAGATTCCTTTTTATTGATGCTGCCCATTCGGCTGCTCTTTCTACCTCGCCATCAAGTAATGGTCCTTCTTTGCCTTGAACGATAAATCCTTGTGAATCAGCCACAATTTTTGCTCCGGCTTCCTCCAGCTTTTTAGCAATCTTTTTGGCAGCATCTCCATGAATAAAAAGTTTTACTCTTGTGTCAAAAGCTGCTGCTTTTTTGCCTTCTAGCTGACCTGCGATCAAAGTATCCAAAAATTTGCCCATTTTTTCTGATGGTTTCCAGCCAATAATTGGACTGCCAACAATAAGCAGATCGATTCCTTGAAGGTCTTTTCTATTAAAATCAGGAACTGATATTACTTTTGCGTCCGCTCCTAGTTCTTGGGCAATTTTTTGAGCAATTATTTTTGTATTTCCAAAATTTGAATCAAATATAATTAATGCTTGTATAAACTTGCTCCTTTTTTTATTTCTTATTTCCCGCTTCCTAATTTCTTCCTCTCTGGAATCTTTGGAGCTGCTGATGCCGATTCAGTACCCTTTTTCTTGGCTCTACTGATCAAGTAAAGTATAATAATAGCCAATATTGCTCCGGCAAAAGCTAGATAAATCCAATATGGGATGGCGAAATCTTCTCCAACTGACATGAAAAGTATTTTTTTTGGTACTTTTTTGAATTTAAAAAGCTCAACTATGTTGCTGCCAGCCCCTTGGTCATTCTGCGCCTGAGCTTTGACAGTTACAATCTCATTAGTCTTAAAAGATGCCATATCAAAAGTGTAGTTCCAGTTTCCATTAGCATCGGTGGTCGCTGCTACTGCTTTATCGTTAAGAAACAATACAACATGCGAACCGGCAAATGATGTCCCAAAGGCTTGAAGTGTATCTTTGGTTGAAACCTCTAGAGTGTCTTTAATCGGTGCATTGATATGCTTTTCTGTTTTAACTAGATAACTTAAGACCGGGAACGGAATGCTGGGATCGACTGTTGCTTGAGCCGGCTGAGTCTGGCTTGGATTTTCTATATTTGTAGCCGGCGTTCCAGTATCTTCATCCCGACCATATTCCCTGAAAAGTGCATCTTCACTGTGATTGAGGCTAAAATAGCCGCCTGCATAGCCACCATTATTTAACGCCCATTGGGTTTGATTATCATTGATACTCAATCTCATCCGAAAAGCTGAACCTGGTATCACTTCGGGAAATGGTTCTGTAAATGGCAAGGTTTCCCAGCCATTACCGCCCATTGTTAATTGATTTGATGCCTGACCATGAGCCACAAAAGCAAGATTGCTATCATTAATCAAGGTAACATTGACAATCGAGCCCGGCTTACGATTCTTAAGAAAGACATCAATACTTACAACATGATTCTTGGTTGGTGTAAAAACTTGATAGCGATCGGCCCACCCATCAACAATAGTAGAGCCCGAACCAGCAACTTGTTCAAAAGACTGATCAAGCACTGCACCGGCTACGCCAGCTTTGCCTGGTTTAGAGACACAAAGCAAACCGCCAATAAAAGCCAAAGCTAAAAATAAAACTAATAATTTTCTCATAATCCTCCTTTTTACCTTTTTTAATTATAGTCTTGCGCTTTAATTATACGCTTATATTCTCGTATTTAAAATTCCAAACCGCCTAAATTTTATTTATAGATCTAGTCGCCTTTTTTCCATAAATTTTTTAAAGCCGAATTTCTGCCAGACGCCTCTACCTAATTTATTTCTATGATCAACGTTTAGTTCGATATTTTTTATATTATTTTGTCTAAACCATTTCAAATACTCATTGAATATCTCATGACCTATATTATTTCTTCTGTATTTTTCATCGATAAAAGCAGTACTCATTTTGCCGATTTTTTTAGGCTGGGCATAAGGTTTAGATCTGGTTATTTTCCCAATAAAATAACCAATAATTTTATTATTTTCTTCAGCTACAATAATTTTTATACTTCTTTTATTAATTATGTCCAACAAGTGTTTTTTAGCTCCCTTTCTAATGTCAACACTCGATTTATAATATTTATCTATTTTTACATGATAATCAAAAAGCTTACATTGCAGCTTTATAATTTGTGGAATATCTTTTTTTGTTGCTCTTCTAATTTTAATTTTCATTAATCCCACCTAAAACTTTACTTTACTCAGCTTGAGTAATTGATTAGCACTTTTTTTAGTTAAGCTTTCAATAGTAATCTCAGGATTATTCTTTATAATTTGATCAACTAAATATCTGCCTATTTTGTAGCCTAAACACATTGGCCTACCAACGCCGTGGAACCATTCATCATAACTAAATGAATAACTATGCAACTTTTTCCTTATTTCTGGAAACCACTTTTTCAAATTTGCAATTCTATATTGAAAAATTGCAGGTGCTTTTTTAATTTTCGAGTGATGTAGTCCAAAAGCAACTGCCAATCCTTCTGCAAATAAAGTATCTAAAAGATCATATTGTTTGTTGCTGAATCCAAAGTATTCTCGGGCTATATGGTTCATTTCATGACAAACTGTCTCAACAAGATCAATCTCTTTAAACTGCTTTAGCTTAATGTTAATCCTAATCCAATCCTTTGCCTGAGTAAAACCACTAGTCCATATCCCAAATCGATAAACCGTAAAAGTGACATCACTTTTAATATCCAAAAGCTGAGCAACATCTTTGGCTGTCTTTTGAATAATATTCTTAACAGTTTTTTGTTCTTTTTTGGTAAAACCAGATCCAATAAAAATAACTTTATTTTTCATTATTCTCCTTAAATTTTAATTAAATTTTTCTACAAATACTTTAGGTAACATTAAAATAACATTTAACCAAGGAATTTTTTGCTCTTCTTTATAAATTTTTGGTCATTAGTTAATAAATAATCCATTTTACCGCTATAGGAGTGCATTAAATGAAATATGTCACCTTTAGACATGTTATATTTATTTTTTAATTCTCCTATCTTTGCAATTTTATTATTTATATCAAATCTCAAAATATCTTTATGGTTATGGACCTGAAAGAGAGTTATTAATCCATCAATTGGACTAACTAGAAAATTTAATTTACAATCTTGCCAAAATTCCCACTCTTTTGCCTCAATTTTTTTAAAATCATCTATCTTATTATATTCTTCTTGTATTTTTTTATTTAGGTTATGCTCGCTAGACAAATCATAAATAAAGGAAGGGAATTCCTGTTGAATTTTTAAGTAATGCTTCGACGATTTTCCTTCTTGTTCACTTTGAACCTCAGAACCAATATATAAATCAATTTTTCTTTCTATAGAAAGATTTTTTAGGACTTTATTTTCTTTTCTTTTGCCACTATAAATAATAATATTTGTATCAAGGTAAACTTTATAAGTTTTCATAGTTTAATAATAATTAATATTTATTTTCCGCATCATATGCTATTGCTTTTTCTTTAATGATACGCCCGCTGCCTTTCTTGCGCTTTCCCAGCTCTTCATATATTTTTCAATCACTGATACTAGCCCAGCATTAATTGGTTTTATTTCTTTACTAGTTATTCTAATGCCCTTTTTATGTAATTTTTTTATTTCATTAATAATTTTTTCATCTGTCCATTTCCTTTGCGAAATAACAACAAAATTTATCCCTGCTGCCTTCCGTGCTTCCTTAAGACTTTTGAAATATCTTTTACCTTTAATTGCTGATGATAAATTAGGATTTAATTTAATTATATTATCAGCACTCATATAGATATTTTTTCTATGAAGGTTTTTCAATTCTATGATAATTTTTTCTTTTGACCATTTTTCTCTTTTATATTCATCTTCGGGTATTCCAGCCGCTTTTCTTGCTTCTTGCTGAGAATTAAAGTATCTTTTACTCTCGATTACACCTTCTAGGGCGGGGTTAATCTTGCGTAGAACATTAGAACTCAATCTTACATTTTTTTTATGAAGCTCCTTCAATTCTCTTATAATTTTTTCTTTTGACCATTTTTGATGTGATAAACATTGATTATAATCTAGTCCAGCTGCCTCCACGGCTTTTTGCAGAGAACCGAATAATATACGGGCTGCATTATATAAGTGCATGTTTTCATCATAAATAAAATTCCAATTAAGTTTACCTTTATTTTCGAGTTCTAAAAATGTATTAATCAATTCTTTTCTTGTGGGATAGTTATGTCTTTTCATAAGCCTATCATAATTTAATCCAGTTGCTTCTATTGCTTTCTTCCAGCTACCAAAATATCGTTTTGATGCAGCAGCTCCCCTTAATGTGGAATAATGCTTAGCAACATAATCATCATTGAGCGGAATACCTGATTTATATAATTTTTTAATTTGTCTAATAATTCTATCTTTAGACCATTTTTCACTCCAAATCTTGAATCTTTCTTTATCGTGTTTTTCTTTTTCTAAATAATTAATTTTATTGATTAAGTCTTGGCGTCCTATTTCTTTTAATTGCTTATAGTATTTTTTTACGCAGATAAATTTAACTCTTTTTGATTGCCAAAGCCTCGTTCCCCCACCAATATAAAAAATCTCGACCTTGGGAATATGTTTTAAGTATTTTTTTATTGTTTCTTCTGTACCTACCGTCCAACTTCTCATTTTAGCATCTGTCCATTTTAGATTGTTCTTACTAATAAAATCGGGATTACACCATTCCTTTTTACCTTTTTTGCCGTATGTTAATGTTTTTCCTTGTTTATAGGGTAAATTTAAAGCTTGAAAAATTTGCATTAAAACTTTTTGAAAAACTAAACCTTTATAACTTTCAGTTTTTCTATCTTTTCTAATGCTAGAATATTTCAAGCCAGTAGCATTTATAGCATTTTTCCAACTTTTATATTGTCTTAATGCTCCTTTGAATAATGGAAGAAAATTATCTCTAATATTAACTGCATTTAAATCAATACCATCGTTATATAATTTTTTAATCTGTAAAATTACTTCTTTTTTTGTCCAAATTGAAGGCTTTAGTCCTTTATATCTACATTCATTACTACAATACTTTTGCGTTGGCATTTTACGCGCAAAAGATTTTTTACAATAAACACATTCATGCATGTAATAAGTTCTTCCGTCTTTTCCTCTAAATTTATACAAGTAATTTTTATTATCCATATTATTTAACCAATTCTACTAAAAGCAAATCCAGGGCTACTTTGGGCTCCATTTGGCCGGTTTTGATGGCCAAATCAGTATCAGCCAGTTTTTGATAAATCTCTTTTAAACTCGGAAGTGTAAAATTTTTGGCTTGCGTTAAAGTTTTTTGCAAAACAAACGGATGCATTCGGGTTTTTTGTCCGATTTCCTGCTGTTTTTCTCCTCTCTCCAGCAAATCCTTAACAATTAAAATATTCCTGAATTGGTAAATAACCATAGTCAAAATATAAACCTCATTTTCACCACTCTCAAACAGCTCTTCCAAGAGACTAGTCGCTTTTTTGGCATCTTTGTAGCCCAAAGCGTCAATTAGGTTAAAAATATTAGTATTAAGCTTTGCTTTAACCAAAAGCTCAACATCAGCCGAGGCGATCGGCTCTTTGCCTTTGTAAAGAATTAATTTTTCAATCTCTCGCTCCATCTGCCACAAATCTGGTCCGACATAAGAGGCCAAAAGCTGAATAGCTTGTGAATCTATTTTTCCTCCTTCTTGGCTAACCATCCTTCTAATCCATTTTTCCAACTCATAAGGCCTTAAGGTCGCAAATACCCATGACTTATCCGCGCTTTTTTTAAGTGCTTTGAACAGTCCTTTACGCTGGTCAGGCATTCCTTCTTCGAAAAAAATAACAATAGTTGTTTCGGGAATTTTGGCCAGATAATCTTTAAGGTTATCCTCTAAGCTTTTAGATTTGCTTTTCAAATAATTTTCCAAAATTACCAGTCTTTTATCCGTCAAAAAGGGCATAGCCTCAATATCGCTCTTAATTTTTGAAAAATCAGTGGCATCCTCGGAATTTCGCACAGAAAAATTAGCATTAGTGGCCGACTTCGCTAAATATTTTTCCTTTATTTCTTTAAGTTTTTGCTTTAAGCGAAAGTTGTCCTCGCCATAGAGAAAAAGAAGCATGATTTCCTTTAAAATTACAAGATACCCCGGCCTCGCCAAGCGAAGCGGGGCGGGCAAATTACAAATAAATTTCAAATTTCAAAATAACAAAGCATTATTGTTTAGGGTTCGGAAATTGGAAGATTGGTTATTGTTTGGTTGTTGTTATTTGGTTATTGGAATTTTACTTTAACTCTCCCCAATTGTCGCCGACAGAAATAGACACTTTGATCGGAACTTTTAGTTCATAAACATTTTCCATCTTATCAGCAATAAATTCTGTCACTTTGTCCGTATCAGATTTGGGCACTTCAAAAACCAGCTCATCATGAACCTGCAAAAGCATAGCAGCCCCCTTGCTTATTTTAGACAAGTCTTTATCAATTTGAATCATGGCCATTTTAATAATGTCGGCTGCTGTGCCCTGAATAGGCATATTAATAGCCATGCGCTCACCTGACTTGCGGAATCGGGGATAATTTGACTTTATTTCCGAGATATAGCGTTTCCGGCCGAAAAGAGTCTCGACATAACCGGCTTTGTAGGCCTCGACTTTTGTCTTCTCCATATAATCCAAAACACCCGGGTGATACGAGAAATAATTATCAATATAGGACTGGGCCTCCTCGTATTTTACCCGAAGCGTTCGGGCCAGGCTGTGAACGCCCATACCATACATTATGCCGAAATTGACCACTTTAGCAGTCCGGCGCATATGTGCATCTAATTTATCAATGCTGGTGTTGAAAATTTCTTTAGCCGTTGAGTTGTGAATATCTTCATCATTGTCAAAGGCGTCTATCATATTGCGGTCGCCGGAAATCGAAGCAATGATTCGAAGTTCAATCTGCGAATAATCAGCGCCAATTAATTTGTAACCGGCCGAGGCGATAAAAGACTCACGAATCTGCTGACCCAAACCGCCCTTGGCTGGAATGTTTTGCAGATTTGGATCTTTGGAAGAAAGCCGGCCGGTGGAAGTATCCTGAGCATAGGTTGTGTGAATACGGTTGCCTTTATCGGCCAGTACAGGCAGAGCATCAAGATAAGTTGATTTGAGTTTGAAAAGCTCACGATAAGTTAAAATTTTATCAATTACGGTATGGGTACTGGAAAGTTCCTGCAAAACAGAAGCATCAGTTGAATAGCCGGTCTTGGTTTTTTTAATAACCGGCAGGTGCAAGTCTTCAAATAAAACTTGCGCTAATTGCTGGGGCGAATTGATGTTGAATTCATGGCCAACTTCCTTATAAATTTTCTTCTCAAGGGCTGCCAGTTTTTTGCCCGTATCCCGGCTCAGTTTGTTCAAAAGTCTGATATCAACAAGGATTCCTTTGTCCTGCATTTTGGCAAGGACTGGTTCAAGGGCGGAATCAATTTTATCAGCATTAATTTTTTGAATATTTTTTTGAACATTATCGAAAAGACCGGCTTGAGGTTTGATTTTTGGTTTTTCTTTTATCTCTGCTTCTTCTATACCCCAGATTCTTTTGATCAGACTTTTGAAGCCCAACTCTTTGAAAAGCTTGATTGCCTTTTCTTTATCGTAATCATGGGTTTTGGCCTTAGCTAGATCAAACTTTAGGGGAACAGAGGTGACAATGGTGGCCAGCTTTTGGGAAAGATATGCGTCTTTTTTGGAGTTCTTTAATAACTTTTTGGTCTTATCCGGAAGTTTATCAAGATTTTTGTATAAATTTTTTAAAGTTTTATATTTTTTGATAAGGTCAGTGGCTGTTTTCTCGCCAATGCCTGAAACCCCGGGAATATTGTCCGACGGATCACCACGCAGGGCCTTATAATCAATCAACTGTTCAGGTTTGATGCCGAATTTTTCCTCTACCTTTCTGGGGTCATAAAGCACAGTATCAGAAAAACCGCGCCGCATGGTATAAACCTTAGTTTTATTACTGATCAACTGCAGTTCATCCATATCCCCGGTAACTATTACGGTCTCTAAACCCATTTTTTCAGCTTTTTTAGCAATAGCCCCAATTACATCATCAGCCTCATAACCTTGCTCTTCAAAAATCGGAATATTTAGGGAATTGGCCACCTCTTTGGTCTTGGGAATCTGGTCATAAAGCTCATCCGGTGCTTTTTTGCGATGGGCTTTGTATTCTTCATATTCTTTGTGGCGGAAAGTCGGGGCTGGATAATCAAAAGCGCAGGCAATATAGTCTGGCTTGATATTAGACAAAACTTTGAATAAAGTGGTGGTAAAACCATAGACAGCATTAACAATCTCGCCAGAAGGAGTCGACAAAGGCGGTAGAGCATGAAAGGCACGATGAATTAAGGCATTGCTGTCGATTAAGACAATTTTCGAAACTGTTTTTTTTGCCATTTTTCCTCTATTTTTTCTAATTTTTTCTTAATTTTCTTTATTTCTCGTTCTTGTTTTTTGGCATTGCGTTTGGCTTCGAGTTCTTTTAAATATTTATCCAAATCCGCCATAACATTGTCCAGGTCATTTTTAAAAAGATGCAAAGGAGCCACACTGATATCGCCGAGCATTTTCATCCGGGCGCCAAAACCGGGCAAGGGTCCGTGTTTTTCCTCTTTGGCAATGTGAGTAACTCCGGAAAACCTTATCACTTTCCTTAATGTCTCTTCTTTGACATTCTGTTTTTTAGCTATTTTTTTTAAACGATCAGTTAGAGCTACCTCCACACCAAATCCAAGCTTAGAAAGATCAAGCCGACTGATAAATTCTTTCCTAATAGCTCTTTGACCCGAATATTCCGGGGTAGTGCTTTTGTTATCACTTCTGGTTAGAAGACCAACAGTCATCAGTAATTGATTATTGGAAAGCAGAGGTTTAATCAGGTTTTTGATGTGAATCGGCTTTAGATTTATCAAATCAGCATCCAAAAAAACAAATATATCAACTTTGTCTTTGGCCATAAAATTTATTCCGCTTTGTATTGCACACCCTTTGCCGTGGTTAACTTTATGATCAATTAAAGTTATTGAGAAGCGCTCAGCCCTTTCGGCCGTTTTGTCAGTTGAACCGTCATTGACCAAAATTACCTTGTCAATCAGGTCAACTTTAGTGACAGCCGAAAGCACACCACCGACTTGACTTTCCTCATTATAAGCCGGTATTACGGCTATGATTTTTGGTTTTTTAACTGGAGGCATACTATAAATTTATATCATATTTTTTAACAAGATAAGGTTTCAGCTTTTCGTATTCCTGACATAAGTCTTCAATTTGTCTTTCAGCTTGGTAAACATCTATATTTTCTGTTTTCTTAACATAAGAAGCAACCCAGCCGAAATACAAATCAGTCATTGAGGCAATAGCAGTATCTAATAAAGACTTATCTTCTTCCTGTTTAGATTCATTCTTTCCTTTGCTGGGAGACATTTTTTGACAAACAAAAACAGCAAAGTCATAAATTAATTTTACCCAAACTCTATCCGGTATATAAAAATATTTTTCCGAAAGCTTGGCTATTTTTTCAAGCTCGACCATATTGTCTTCGGCTACAAAAGTTGACCAAAAGCTTTTATGTTTCTTAACACCTTTCTTGAAAGAGTCAATTAGAGTCGGAACAGTAATCTTGGTCTCGGAAGGAGCAGCTTCAGCCCAAAAGCCAAATGTGGTTACTGGCTTACTGGAATTAATTTTCGACCAACGAACCTTGTATTCGACCATCAAGGCAAAAAAGGTTGCCATTACTTGTCTAAACATTGGACCTAGAGAAAATTTTGGATCTTTTGAATCGTGTATCTTGGTTCCTAAAAATGACTGACAAACCTTAAGCCGGTTAGCTAAAGCCGAAATAGTGATAAAAACATCAATACCATACTGACAAACATCGTGGTCCCATTCTTTTTTTAAACAAGTATCAACTAATTTTTTAGAAATCCCGATATCTCCGCCAATCGGCTGACGGACACGAAAGCCATAAAGAACGCGAGTCATCGGATAAATTATTGAATTAGTAATTGTCCCATCATACTTATGACGATAATAATTAGGCAAAACTAAGTCATAGGCGCGATATAATGCTGGACCAGCTAAAAGCTGAATCCATTCCGGCGTAATACTCCTCAAATCAGAATCAATGAGCACACAGGCCTTAACTTTGAGCGTTTGAGCGATCAAAAAAATAGTCCTTAAAGCCATACCTTTGCCGGGAATTCCTTCATAAGTGGTGATAATTTCGGCCGGCTTGCAAAGCTTTTTCATTGAAGGATGGACTTGAGAATTAATCAAAATTGTATTAAGTTCGGTATAGCCGTTGGAGTGCTTGATCGCCTCACTCGTTCCGTCTGTAGAACCGCAATCGGAATTAACAATAATTGATTTATGCTTCGGGAAATACTTGGCCAGACCTAGACGGACTGCCCGCATCACATGGCCGATAGTTGTCGCATTATTGTAGCTGGGTATACCAATTAATATGTCGGCATGGCCGATTTTTTTTATCTTCTTTTCCAAATCTTTAGGGATTTCTGATTTCATTTTTTAACCTTTTTTAAGTATTTTTTGGGCAACTAATCTATCATCCCAAGGGACTTTTTTACCCTTCATCTGCATCACCTGCTCATGGCCTTTAGCTAAAAGTAAAACAATGTCATTTTTTGAAGCTATTTTAAAAGATTTTTTAATTGCTTCTTCTCTATCAATAATTTTAAAATAGTTTTTATCTTTTATTTTTCCTTCCCTTACCACTCCCGGTTCAATTGCTTTGATAATCTCTGCTGGATCTTCAGAACCTGGATCTTCAAGGGTCAAAATTACATAATCAGAATTTTTGGCTGCAATTTCGCCTAAAACTGGACGTTTTTCTTTATCCCTATCGCCAGTCGCACCAAAAACGCTGATAATTTTGTGATGAGGTAAAGGTTTTACACTTTCAAAAACTTTTTGAAAAGCATCAGGAGTATGCGCATAATCAACAAGGACTTTAAAGTTTTGGCCGAGATCTACTTCTTCCATTCTACCAGAAATGCCTTTAACTTTCTCAAGGCCTTTTTTGATAATTGGAAGTTTGATGCCTTGAGAAATTGCACAAGCGGCCGCAGCTATCGCATTGGTCACATTGTATCTGCCGAGCAAATTCAAATTGATATCTGTCTTGCCGACTGGCGAGATTAAGGAAAAACTGGTTTTATTATCTTCAATTTTTATGTTTGCAGCCTCGATTCGGGGAATGCCGATATCAGCATCGGTCAAAGTGTAGGCGAATTTCTTTTGAGCCCAAAACTGGGCAAAATACCAGCTTTCCGGATCGTCAGCATTAATGACACTTACTTTTTCCATGCCTGGTTTCCTATGTTTTGATAAAGCAAGATTGGCAAACAATTGACCTTTGGTGGCACGATAGTCTTCAAAACCGTGATGATAATCCAGATGATCATGAGTAAGGTTGGTTATTATGGCTGTATCAAACGGAATGCCCCAAACCCGATGCTGACGTATAGCATGGGAAGAAACTTCCAAAACTGCATACTTGCAGCCGGCTTTGACCATTTTGCGAAGCATTTTGGGAAAGAAAAACCGACCGGGCACAGTCATCTTGGTTTTATTGAACCATTTTTTCCTGTTGATTTGGAAATAAACAGTTGAAGTCATACCAACATTCTCGCCGGCTTCTTCCAAAATACTGCTGATAAGTTTTACAGTTGTGGTCTTGCCGTTGGTACCAGTTACGCCAATTACATAAAGCTTACGGCCGGGAAATCGATAAATCAGATTAGCTAGAATTGAGAAGCATTTGTGATAAAAGAGTAAAATCGGCTCTGGAATAATTTTTCTTAAAAAGTCCATCATGCTCTTTTTATTTTCCTCCTAATATTGCTGCTAAAAGAAAATAATTTATATTGCGAAGCTAAATAGGGCATATCCCAGGCACCTATGAATTCCTGTTCTCTGCCGCCAAAACCCCGTTTGAATCTGGAGATGCCACCCCAGGCGTGTTTATTTTCACTCGCGGAAACCACTCCACCAAAATCATAAAGCTTGCAACCTGCTTTTTTAGCCTCCGAAATCGCTCTCCATTGTAAAAGATATGTAGACATCAAATTTCGGTATTCATTGTCTGACGCACCATGCAGATAAATTGCTTTCTGACCGAAAAAAGAAACAATGGTTGCCGAAATTATTTTCTTTTTATATTCAGCCAAAAATATTTTGGCTATATTTTTCGGGCCCAGAATTTTAATTAAATCTTGATAATGTTTTTGGGGGTGCGGATAAAAATTATCCCGTCTGCTAGTTTTAAGCATCAAATCATAAAAGGTATTAATATCAGAAACATTTGTACTCATTTTTATATTTACGCCCTTCCGTTCTGATAAGCGAATATTGTAGCGGGTTTTGGATTTCATATTTTTAAGAATCTGTTCTTGGGATTGCGACAAATCTAGAATAATGGTCATCTTTGGCTGAATCTCTTTCGGCGATTTGTTAAAACCGATCTGTTTCCAAAACTTAAAATGTACATCTGATGCTTCGATTTCTGGATCGATCCGCAAAAATATAGCATTGTTACTCTGGCCAAATTTTTTGACCTCATCCAAGATCATCATCAATGATTCCTGATCTTGGTTGATTTTGTCTGAATTTTTTATTTTGTCCCAGCCGAGTACTGGCCCGCGAGGAATATATAGATAGCTTTTATTTAAAGGAAGCTCATATTTGATAATCAATGCTCCGGCAATAATTTTTCCTTTATCAAAAATAGCAACCCGCCTGATTTTTTCGCCGTCAGCGCAAACCACATCGCCCCATTCAAAGCTTTCTAAAAAATGTCCAAAGGTATTTTTTTTGACAAAATTATTCCACTCTGTTTGTTTATTTTTTTCTATATTTATTACTTCCATCTTTTTAATTTTAGCATAAGCTCACCAAATTAAAAATGCGCTTTTTATGCTTATTTGTTATACTAAACTTATGAAAATATTGGGAATTGAAACAAGTTGTGATGAAACTTCCTGCGCGGTTATTGAAGGTAAAGGCAAGAAAATTAAAATCTTGTCCAATATTATTTCATCGCAGATAAACTTGCATAAAAAATACGGCGGAGTAGTACCCGAATTAGCTGCCCGGGTACATATTGAAAATATTATCCCGGCTTTGAAAGCTTCTCTTAATGAAGCTAAATTAGGCTTAAAAGATATTGACGCGATAGCTGTAACTTGCGGCCCTGGGCTTTTAGTCTCACTTTTAATTGGTGTAAATACAGCTAAATCTTTAGCTTATGCTTTAAAAAAACCAATAATTCCCATCAATCATATAGAAGGACACATTTATGCTAACTTCGTTAGCTTAAACCATAAATCCCAAATCCTAAATCCTAAATTTCCTCTACTTTGTTTAGTGGTTTCTGGCGGACACACTAGTTTGATTCTGATGAAAAATCATGGATTCTATAAAATATTGGGCCAAACTTTAGACGACGCAGCCGGCGAAGCATTTGATAAGGTAGGAAATTTATTAGAGCTGCCCTATCCGGGCGGACCTTGGATTTCAAAAGTAGCTCAAAAGGGCAACCCACAAAAATATAATTTTCCCAGGGCTTGGCTAGGCGAAAGCTTAGACTTTAGTTTTTCGGGTTTGAAAACTGCAGTTTTGTATGAGGTTAGGAAATTAAAAATTGAAAATTCAAAATGTTCAGTAAGGCTGAAGATTTCTTCGCCAAAGGCGAACAAATTGAAAATTGGAACTATAAGTGACCTTGCCGCTTCTTTTCAAGAAGCAGTCGTTGAAGTTTTGGTTGAAAAAACTATAAAAGCGGCAAAAGATAATAAAGTTACCTCAATTTGCTTATCCGGCGGGGTAGCAGCTAATGATGCTTTAAGAAACCGACTAAAAGAAAATACAAAAGATATCAAAAAAGAATTTTATGTTCCAGGTAAAATTCTTTGTACGGACAATGCCGCTATGATTGCTTGCGTTGGCTATTCCCACGCTCTAAAAAAAGATTTCACACATTGGCAGAAAGTGAATGTCGATTTAGATATTAAATTATAAGTCATAGATCTATTCTTCCCTCTACCTCAGCTTGCTCTAATATCTTATAAACCGTAAAGGCGCCATACATTTGATTAACTTGACCTCTTAAATTTGTTGGTTCGGCTTCACTATCTGGCCAGACCATATTATCGTAATTCTCATTATAAAAATTCAAAACATAAGGAGATTTGTCTGGACTGACGTTTCTAGCAGCATAACTGCCGCCTCGATTATAGGCCAAAAATCCTCTTTCTAAAGTTTCTTGGTCTAAAGAATATTCCCGCTTATAAGCAAATTGTAAGTTCCGTTTAAAAATATTACCTGTCTCTATCGCACTTTCTAATAAAGAATGACAAGTCATCTTTTTGTTATCCGGATTTTCATGACCTAATTTTTCACCGCTGACTGTTGAATGGGAAGAACTCATTCCAGCTTCACGATAATGAATGGCTGCAATGATTTTCCAGTCAACGCCAGTTTTCTTGGCTGCTTCTTCATAAATTAGTCTATTTTGCTCCAATCTTCTCATCAATTCTTGATTAGTTAAGAATACTTCATAAGCTTTTTGACTAAGCTTTTCTACCTTTGCTTCCGGATTGTATGTTTCTTCTTTTTTAACCAAACTTTCCTTTAATTCTTCAGGTTTTATAACCCGAACAATTGGTGATTTGTTTGGTTTTACTGGTCTTACTTCATGTTTTTTGGCCTGAGCTGAATGTATTCCTAAAATACCGCCTTCAAATAAAAGACCGATTGTCATTATTCTAACAAATTTCTGATCTAGTTTTGATCTAGTTTTTGGTTGTCTTTCTTTTTGACTAACTTTATTTTCAATTACCTTAGATTCTGCCCTTTCTATGGATCTTGTTCTTTTTACTGGCTTTGCTGGTTTTAATTTTTTATCTAAGTCTGTATTGTAGTTCGAAAATTGTATGCTTTCTAAATTTATCTTTCTCATATTTTACCTTTTTATTTAAATTACTCTATTATACAGCAAAATTAAACATTTAGCAAGAAGAAATTTTTTAGGTTTGGTTTTTTGTTAGAAGCTTGTTAAAATAGAAAAGTAAATTTAAGCAATTCAAAATATGAAAAATTTATCAAAATCATATAGCCCAAAAAATGTTGAAAACCGTATCTATAAACTTTGGATGGTTGGAAAATATTTTACCCCCAAAATAGATAATAAAAAGAAACCCTACGCTATCGTTCTTCCTCCGCCCAATATTACCGGTAATCTGCATATGGGTCATGCCTTAAATGCTACAATTCAGGATATTCTCATCCGCTATAATCGTATGCAGAAAATCCCAACTCTTTGGCTTCCCGGTACTGACCATGCTGGAATTGGTATGCAAACTGTTGTTGAAGAAGAATTGAGCAAACAAGGACTAAAAAGGCAAACTTTAGGCCGAAAAGAGTTTGAAAAAAGACTTTGGGCTTGGAAAAATAAATACGGCAAAAACATTGTTGAGCAAATCAAAAAAATGGGCTGTTCCTGCGACTGGAGTCGCCAGCGTTTCACTATGGATAAAAATTATCAAAAAGCAGTCTCTGTCGCTTTTATTCACTACTACAAAAAGGGTTATATCTACAGAGGTTATCGTTTAATCAACTGGTGTCCGCGCTGCCAAACAGTACTTTCAGATTTGGAAGTAGAGCATAAAAAACTAAAAAGCTATTTGTGGTATATCCGTTATCCAATAAAGCAAGGAACAAGAAACAAGAAACAAACATTTATAATTGTTGCAACTACTCGGCCGGAGACTATGCTTGGCGATACGGCAGTTGCTGTTAATCCGAAAGATAAAAGATATAAGAACCTATTTGAGAACCTTGATTCTCGTTCCGCTCGAAATAAAAAACTTATTGGCCAGAAAGTTATTCTACCTTTGACTAAAAGGGAAATTCCAATTATTGCTGATTCACTAATTGATAGGAGATTTGGCACCGGTGCAGTCAAGGTCACACCAGCTCATGATTCGATTGATTACGAATTAGGCGAAAAATATGGCTTGGAAAAAATAAGCGTTATTGGTTTCGATGGTAAAATGACCTCAGAGGCCGGCGAATATGAAGGTTTGCTAGTCAGGGAGGCCCGCGGATTAATAATTGAGAACCTAAAAAAACAGGGTTTATTAGAAAAAACTAGAAATCACGAACATTCAGTCGGCACTTGCCAACGCTGTGGAACAGTTGTCGAACCTTTAATTTCCAAACAATGGTTTGTGAATATGAAAAAATTAGCTGATCCAGCAATCTCGGTTGTCAAAAAAGGCAAAATAAAATTTATCCCAGCCCGTTGGGGCAAGATTTATTTAACCTGGATGAAAAATATCAAAGATTGGTGTATTTCCCGTCAGCTTTGGTGGGGTCATCAAATCCCAGTTTGGTATTGTGACAGTTGCGACTTTCTGATTGCTTCAATAAAAAAACCGAGTAGATGCCCAAAGTGCAAAAATACTAAAACTACTCAAGATCCAGATGTCTTGGATACTTGGTTTTCTTCAGCTCTTTGGCCTTTCGCCACACTTGGTTGGCCCGATAAAGCAAAAGATCTATCTTATTTTTATCCAACATCGACCTTGGTTACGGCCAAAGATATAATTTATTTGTGGGTTGCCCGGATGATTTTTTCTGGATTGGAATTTACAAAGCAAATTCCTTTTTCTGATGTTTTTATAAACGCTACTGTTTTGGATTCAAAAGGCAAAAAAATGAGCAAATCTAAGGGCAATATTATTGATCCGATGAACCTGGTTGATAATTTTGGTGCTGATGCTACTCGTTTTGGCCTGATATTTCAAACCGCCTGGGGGCAGGATATGAGCTTTCAGGAAAGCCGAATTTTGACCGGCAAAAAATTCTGCAACAAGATCTGGAATGCTTCGCGGTTTGTTATAATGAATTTGAGCGATGTTGAAGCAAATAGTGCTTGGGGTGTAAATTACAAAAAAGATTTAACAGATACTGACAAAAAAATCTTGGCGAAATTTGCCAAAATAACCAAAGAAGTTGAAAAAAATATAAAAAAATATCGTTTTGGTCAAGCAATTAAGATCCTTTATGACTTTTTCTGGCATGATTTTTGTGATAGATATATTGAGACGGCCAAAAATCAGATGCAAAACAAGAAACAAAAAATCATCACCCATTGTGTTTTATTTGAAGTCTTGGAAAATTCTTTAAAAATTCTTCATCCTTTTATTCCTTTTGCTACTGAAGAAATTTGGCAGGAATTAAAAGCAACTAATTCAAATTTATTTAAAAAATATTATAACTATAAATACAGGCAAGTAAGGCTGCCGAAAGCTTTGGTTATTGCAGCTTGGCCTAAAGAAGGAAATTAATGCCCAAAAAAAGATCCAAAAAAACATCTCCAGAAAAAGAAATTTTTATCAAAGTTAAAAAAACATCCGAAAAATCATTCTGGGATGGAGTTAATTTTGAAGATGAAAAGTCTTCATCTGATAAAGTATCAGCGGGTAAAAAAGTTATAAAAGATAAACCAGTAGAAAAAATAACTGAACAACCAGAAAAGTTCAAACTAATTAAGAAGAAAAAAGGCAAAAAAAAGTATATTCTTTTTAGTATTTTATTTATCATCCTTGCTGGTTTGATTTTTGTATTCTTTTTTATCAGACCCGCATGGTCTAAAAAATATGAACAAAAGGCTGATGCGGAGTCTCAAAATAAAGATTGGACTTATGCTTTAGAAGATTATCAAAAAGCTTCAACCCTTACACCATGGAATTCTGGTCTATATTCTAAAATAGCCAAAATTTACTTAGGAAAAAAACAATATCAAGATGCCCAAAAATACGCCCAAAGGGCTATAAAGTTCGCTCAACAAAACAAAGACGCTAATCTTGTTCTGGGAAACGTTGATCTTTTAGAAGGAAATTATGAACAAGCTCGTCAAAATTTCCAAAAAGTTTTAGATAATGATAACGATAATGTGGAAGCTTACGCCGGATTAATTGAGACCGCTATTGCTCAAGATAAAAAAACTGATGCAGAAGATTTAACTCAAAAAGCCTTTTTACTTTACCCAGATAATCCTGAAATTATTTATAATCAATCATTAGTTTGGTTTTTAGCCGGTAATTATCAAAAAGCTGAAGAAGGATTCGATAAGCTAAATAGTGATAATCAAAATAGTGATTTAGCTGATAAATCAAATGTAGCCTTAGAGACAATGCCTAAAATAAATGCCTTGCCCGAAAGCCCTTATAAAGAAGTTCTTCTTGGTAATCTTTATAACCAAATTGATTTGCCATCTCTAGCTATTATAAATTTTAATAAAGCTTTAGCTAATCAAGCCACTTATCGTGATGCTTATTTAGGACTCGGTGAAGCTTATCTATCCGAAAATAATTATCAAGAAGCAGAAAATCAGTTCAAAAAAGCACAAGAACAGGACCCGGTAAATGGCTTAACTTTCTATCTTTTAGGTGAAACCTACAATTATCAAAAAATGCCTGATAAAGCCTTAGACTTCTTTAATAAAGCGATTGAACGTGGTTATGATAATGATAAAATCAGAAAAAAAATGACTGAAGTCTATATTGAAAAAAAGGATTTTAGCCAAGCTTTGACTCAATACCAAAAAGCTTTAGAGTTCAATAAAAATGACTTAGCTGTTTATGAAAAAATAGTCTGGCTTTTGAGCCAGAAATTAGGTAACCCTCAAGAAGCAATAAATCAAGCTAAAGAGGCCGAAAAAATTGTCCCTCAGACAGCTCTTACTTATAATATTTTAGCTGAAGCTTATTTGGCCAACAATGATTTGGGCAACGCTCAAGATGCCATCAACAAAGCTATAGCCCTAGATAACAATTTTGCTTTAAATTATTATAATTTGGCTTTAATTTTACAAAAACAGAAAAGATTGGAAGAAGCAAAAGCTAATTATATTAAAGCAGCTGACTTAGATAATCAAGGTAATATCTTTAATCAAGCTTATAGTCAATTAAAAAGCTTATAATTTTACTTAAGCTTAACCTAAAAAAACAAAAATAGCCCTTTTGGGCTATTTTTTTACTAACAACTGATTTACTAAATTATTCTCTAGTTACTCTCTGCACCTCTTCCAAGGTTGTTATACCATCAATAACTTTAAGCGCACCGTCTTGTTCCATTGTAATCATTCCTTTTTTCAAAGCTTCTTTTTTGAAAGCACTAATTGTAGAACCAGAAAGAATTAAATTTTCAATATCTTCATCAACTTTAAAAATTTCAAAGATTCCCAGCCGATCTTTGTAGCCGGTTTTGTTGCAGGTCAAGCAACCTTTGCCTCGATAAAAAAACTGGGGTAGTTTTTTTGGTTTTCGGTCTGCGGGTATTTTCTCAATCATTTTATTAATCATTTTTAAATAAAATTCCGATGGTCTAAATTTCTCTTGACAAGTAGAACAAATTTTTCTTACCAACCGCTGGGCAATAATCAAATTAATGGCGTGTGCAATTAAGAACGGTTTGACACCAAGATCGACTAAACGGGGAATTGCTCCAGCTGCATCATTTGTATGTAAAGTTGATAAGACTATATGTCCAGTTAAGGCAGCATTGGTAGCCATTTCAGCAGTTTCAAAATCGCGAATTTCACCGATCATAACAACATCCGGATCCTGACGCAAAATTGAACGAAGCCCAGAAGCAAAGGTATAACCTGTATCCGGATCTACCTGGCTTTGGGTAATATCTTCCAGATGATATTCAACCGGATCTTCCAAGGTAATGATTTTTATCTCGGGACGAGAAAGCTTATTTAAGATAGCGTATAAGCTCGTTGTTTTACCCGATCCAGTTGGCCCAGTAATCAAAACCATTCCATGAGTTTTTTTGAGAGCTTCTGATAGACTTTTTAAATCGTCAGATAGCAGACCAAGACTATCTAGTTTTAAGCTTACTGCTTCAGCGCCAAAAAGCCGCATAACAATAGTTTCACCATGCATGGTCGGCAAAACTGAAGTCCTGATATCCACTCTTTGATTTTTATAATAAACAAAGAATTTCCCGTCTTGAGGAGAACGAGTAATATCTAATTTTAATTTTGATAAAAATTTGATTCGAGCGATGATTGGTTTGAAAGCAGTCTTTGATAAATTGGCTACATCGTGCAAAACACCATCTAGTCTATAGCGAATTTTAATATCATTTTCCCGAGGCTCAATATGAATGTCAGAACACCTAGTAGCTAAGCCTCCAGATAAAATGGTATCTACTAATTTAGTTGTAGGCACCTTAGCAATGGCTTCTTTGAGGTCCACTAAGTGTTTAATTTTTTCTTCAAAGCTTATTTTTTCTTCAACAACTTTCTCTTCATGCGGAACTACCAAATCATATGATTTAATGCCGTATAATAAACTACTCTTGGAACTTAAAGCGGGTTCAAATCTGTATTTGGTAGTACTTTCTAAAAGCTTGATTAGCTCTGCGATTTTCTTGTCTTTTGTGTCAGCAACTGCCAATTTTACTAATTTTCCTTCTTTCTTATAAGGAACAACTTGGTATTTTTTAATTAATTCCTCAGGTACAATTGATAGTACTTCCGGCTCCAGGGGATAACCGGTTAAATTTATATAATCAACACCTAAAAGACGTGCTTGTTTAATAACAAATTCTTCCTCTTCTTGACGCTTAATATCTTGCCAGAAGGGATAAGAAGATTTTTTAAGATTCGATTGATCACTCATATTTATACCACTATAATTCTATCATATTATATAATTTTTGTCAATGATGTCTTAAGCAGAAGAGAGAGACCTGCCTACCGACAGGCAGGGATTCATCCTACACAGAACGGTGGGGGTGGGATTCGAACCCACGGTCCCGATAAATCGGGACAGCAGTTTTCGAAACTACCGCCTTAAGCCACTCGGCCACCCCACCACATCTTTTAAAACATTTTAATATTTTAAAAGCATTTTTATCCACTATAGCTTTAGCGAAGGTGGACGTCCACTCCGCCTTCAGTTGAAATTTCGGCGGACAAGTCTGTCCCTCTTCCTAAGATTTTTAATACGTCCCTGGGGTGATTCGAACACCCGACCTTGAGGTCCGCAACCTCACGCTCTATCCACTGAGCTACAGGGACAAACTGTATAAAAATTTGAAACATTTTAATAATTCAATGACTTTTAAAAATAATTGCTATTTCATCTTGATAGACAATCGTGTAGCCCAAATCTATAAACATTTCCTTAAAGCTTTTATTTGAAGCTTGGTGATTAAATGAATTATATAACCATTTATCTATTATATTATTTTCAGTTTCTTTTTTCTTAACAAGAGCATATTTTACGTCATATTTTTTTAATAAATCTTGACAACTATTTTTATCTTTTGTCATATCTACATAGTCTTTAAAAACATACTTGTTATTATACTGCCAACTAGGCATACGGCCATCTATGAAAACCTTATTTTCGGGTAAATTCCAGATAAGAAATCCTCCCCAATCATAAACATTAAACATATTACCTTTTATAGGATGAGATTTTAAATAAGTAATCGCTTTATATGGATAAGTATTATTTGTTATTAAGCCTTGGTTTATATTGCTCATAAAAATGCATAAAAAACCTACTGATAAAAAAAAGATAACCACAGGAGATTTCAAGTTTTCTTTGAAATAATTCTTCTTACGTTTATTAGCTTTTCGGCTGGTTATCAAAAGAAAATCAGTTATCAAAGGAATGCTTATTATAACGAATAAAGCAAAATTGCGAGTACTACTAATACCAAGTAATAAAAAAATAATTGGTATGAATAAATCATCAAAAAAACTAAAATCCTTATATAAACAAATTAGCAAACCGATAAAAGTGCCTAAATAAATTATTAGAAACAAGTTAAGATTATAAAAAAGGGGAAGCCATTCATTAATATGAAATTTTAAAAATGGATCAATTATTGTTGAAAAAACCTCTCGATAAATATAAGGTCCATAGGGATTGATGAAGGTAGCTAAAATACAACCCAATAAAATAAGTAAAATATCAAAGGGGAATAAATTATTCTTTAAATTATTTTTAAAATAATGGAATAATTTAATAACAAAAAAAAGAAACAATAAAAAAAGTCCAATAAAAAAACCGCCATGTAAATTAGCCCAAAGGATAAAAATTAAGGGTAATAAAAAAAATATTTTCTTATTTTGTTGTGACCATAAAAATTTTTTTATTAAGACATAAATTATAGCTAAAAACAAAATCGTGATCATTTGTGGTCTCACGCCAACAAAAGGCAATAGCGCCAAAGTACCTAAAATGGCGGGTATAAAGCTATATTTAATTTTTCTGGCAGAGACCACTATAAAAACAGACAATGTACTTATTAAAGCAAATATAAAAGAAAGAGCAAAATAACCGAAGATAGAGTATATTAGATATATTAAAATATCTGTTAACCATTCATGGGCAATCCAAGGAAAATTTGGCATCGTATAAGAATACCAATCAATGTGTGGTATTTGTCTATTTTGTAGGATTAATTGACCAGTCTTTAAATGCCAGCCAAAATCAGGATCTAATCGAAATAAAGAAGTAGATAAAAAAATAGAAAATATCAATAAAAAAAGTAATATTTTTAATGAAAGATTTCTTTTTTTAAATATAGTCATTCACAGTACTATGATTATAGTAGCTTAAAGTCTAATTTAAACTGGTCAGAACTTTAATTTCTTAGAAACTCGATCAATTAAGTCCTCTTCTCTTTTTTCCTCCGGTAAATATTGACCTAATATTAACCTTAAGTCATCAATTTTAACATCAGCTAAGGGTATAGTAATAATTAGTGACAATCTCTTCAACGGCTGGAAATTTAAACTTGTCTCTTCTGAAGATTCAATAAACCAGAAAGATTTTAGTTGCTTAAAAAGATAAACTTTATTATCTATCTTAATACCATTTTCACTTAAAGAATAATTTCTTACATTTGGTTTGCGCTTTGAATACTGAAAAAGAACTACAACTAACATAATAATAACAGGAATCAAAATCCAATTCCCCCAATTTCGTGAATGAATAGCAAAATAAATAGTAATACCAATTGCCAAAACCGCTGAAACTAAAATGGTTAGATACCATAAAGAGCTTTTTTCATAATGAATGTATTCGAGAGCTTGCCAAGAAAACAAAGGTTGACCAAATATTTCTGGCTCTTTCGGTTTTTTTGAAGCTAAAACCTCTTGAGCAGTAACCGAATCTTTTTCTTTAAGTAAATCAACCTCTGGTGTACCGGCTATGGTATCTATATTTTTATTGCTCGGTTTTATTTCTTTCTCCAGCGGTACTGATTTTTTACCCTTGTTATTTTCTTTTTTATTTTTTACATCTTCGGGCATAAATGGCATAAATCCTCCTTAAATAAATTAATAATTATAAATAGCTTTAGAACGGTGAGGGTGGGATTCGAACCCACGGTCCCGATCTTAATCGGAACAAAGGTTTAGCAAACCTTCGCCTTAAGCCACTCGGCCACCTCACCAAACGGTGGGGGTGGGATTCGAACCCACGATACCATTGCTGATATAGTAGTTTTCAAGACTACCGCCTTAAACCGCTCGGCCACCCCACCATAAAAGTTTAAAATTCAAAATGCAAAGTGGAAATTTTTAGTAATTCGTTTAAGCGATTTTTTTATTTATATAATTTATTACAGAGTAACTCACTATAATTTTGCACTTTAATTTTTGAACTTTGAATTTCTTATATTATACAATTATTGCCTTACTAAAACCAATCCCCAAACTTGATTAGCTTTGTTTTGTTTTAATTCTTTTGCGCATTCATTCAGGGTTGCCCCAGTTGTACAAACATCATCGATTAGCAAAACATTTCTAACAGAAACCATTTCAGGTCTTTGACATGTAAAAGCCCCTTTTACATTTTCTCGTCTGGCCTTTCCAGAAAGCTCTACCTGAGGTTTTGTTTTACGATTACGTATTAAGACTTTTTTTCATAGTCTAGACCAAAAGATTCGGCCACTTTTTTGGCCAAAATTGCTGACTGATTAAATCCTCTTTGCCTCAATCGACTTTTATGTAACGGAACCGGTATCAAAATAGGGTTTGATAGTAAAGTGAAAACCTGTAAATGATTAACCAATAGATCAGATAATGGATCAGATAACTCGGCAATGTACTTATATTTATAATTAGTGATTGCGTCTCTTAAGGGTCCTTCTTTATAATAAGCAGTCACCATAATGCCGGTCAATGATGTTTTTGGACGGCAACGTGGGCAAAATTGCCCTTTTGGGGTTAATTTTTTGCAAGCAGGACAAGTCGGAGATTTGATTAAAACAATTTTTGACCGGCATCCCTCGCAAAGCCAGGTATCTGGTCTACCGCAAGAAATGCATTGCCGAGGAAAAAATATATCTAAGAAAAGTTTTTGAAAATTTATCATAAGAAATCACTTTCATCTCTTTAATTTTTATTATATATTAAGAAAAGGGCAAAACAAGCTTGATAGGTTTTTTATTTTTGCTATAATTAACGTAGTTAATTAAACTGGAAGTTATTAATTAACTTAGTAATTAAACCGCAGGTTATTAATATAAACACACTTTGTAAAATCATCATTTAATTATTTCACCCTATTAAATAATTTTACCCATAGGCAAAATTCCCAGCGAAGCTGGATTTAACAGGGTAAAGGAGGCAATTATGGCCGAGGAGCCACAATCTAAAAAAGATTTAGAAGAAATTTTGGGAGAGGAAGAAAAAAATAAGGAGAATAAAACTGAAGACTGGCTTACTGAATATGAAGGTCAGTTGACAGTGGATGTTTACCAAACCTCATCGGATATTGTTATCAAGGCGCCGATTGCCGGTGTTAAACCCGAGGATGTTGAAATCTCAATAACTGATGATGTTTTGAACATCAAGGGTGAAAGGAAAGAAGAGTCCAAAATAACTCGAGAAAATTACTACACTCAGGAATGTTATTGGGGAGCTTTTTCTAGATCAATTATCTTGCCGGTTCCGGTATTAACTGAAAAAGCGCAAGCTACTTTCAAAAATGGTGTCTTGACTATCACTGTGCCGAAAGCAGAACGTATTAAGACCAAAAATATTAAGGTTAAAGCTCTTTAAAAAGGTCGGCTAGGATCAATATGAAAAAAATTAGAAAAGCGGTCATACCTGCAGCTGGCTTTGGTACCAGATTTTTGCCAGCCACTAAAGCTCAGCCTAAAGAAATGCTGCCTATTGTTGATAAACCAGTTATCCAGTATGTAGTTGAAGATGCGGTATCAGCCGGCATTGAGGATATTATTATTGTCACTGGCTGGCAAAAAAGATCTATTGAAGACCATTTTGATTACCCTTTTGAACTGGAAAAACGCTTAGAAGAAAGTGGCAAAATTGAACAACTAAAAGAAGTCAGACGCATTGCCAATCTAGCTAACTTTATGTATGTCCGCCAGAAAGGACCACCTGGCAATGCTACTCCTATTTTAAATGCCCGTCATTTAATTAATCCTGATGAGCCATTTTTAGTCCTCTGGGGTGATGATTTTTTTGAAGCTGATCCGCCAAGAGCATCTCAATTAATTAAAGCTTATGAAAAATATGGCTATTCTGTTTTAGGGGCAATCAAGTCCAAAAATGAAGAAGATACTTACCGTTATGGTTTTGCGAATGGCGAACAAGTTGAGGATGGAGTTATAAAAGTTGATGAGTTGGTTGAAAAACCTGGACCCCAAAAAGCACCATCTGATATGGCTATTGTTTCCGGCTTTGTTTTCACTCCAAAAATATTTCCTTATTTAGAAAAAATCAAACCCGGACCAGATGGTGAAGTTGTTTATATTGATGCTCTGCGTGAACTAATAAAGGAAGAACCAGTCTATGCTTGTGAAATTAAAAATGGAAAATACTATGATTGCGGTAATAAACTGGATTATATCAAAGCTAATATTGACTTCGCCTTAAAACGTAAAGAATTATCATCCGGATTAAGTAATTATTTAAAAAACCTAAACTTATCTTAATGTTATCAACTAAATTCATGGTGAGGAAATCGAACTAATTTATAGCGAGGCAATCGAATTATGAATAAAAAAGTAATCATAATAATAGTCAGTATTGCTTTAATAATTGGTATCGTGCTCGTAGTAATTTTATTAAGTAACCCAAAACCTTCTCCAAAAAATATTAACTTGGTTATTTGGGACCCTTTTGACACCAAAGAAGAATGGCAACCTTTCATAGATGGATACAAAAAATATCTTACTGAAAATAAAATCAGCCAAGAAGTAAATATTACTTTTGTTAAAAAAGATTATCAAAATCTAGAAGATTACGAAAAAGACTTTACAAATGCCATTGCTGATGGCAAAGGACCAGATATTTTTCTAATTAAAAATGATTGGTTGCCAAAACATTATAAAAAAATTCTTCCACTACCGGAAAAAATAATATCCCGAAAGGAATATGAAAAAAGATTTTTACCAAGTGTCTTAGATGAGCAGATTAAATATAAATTTAATGAGCAAAAAAATATTTACGGCATTCCTTTAACAGTTGACGCGCTAATGCTAATTTATAATCCCCAAAAAATAATTACCAATGAAACTATTACGTGGCCACCAGATACATGGGAACAATTTATTGCGGCAACCACAACATCAACTAAAAGAGAAGGAAACACAATTATTCAATCTGGTGTAGCTCTCGGAACTTACAATAATGTCCCTCACGCTTTTGATATCCTTTCTCTTATGATGTTACAAAATGGTACTCAAATGGTTTCAGATAACGAAGAGGAAGCTTATTTTAATCGTTTTGAAACCAGAAACAATCAAGACTATTATCCCGGTACCGCTGCTTTAAAAATGTATACCGCCTTTGCATCCCCTAAAAGCCAAGCTTACTCGTGGAATTCTAGTATGCCTAATGCACTAGATGCATTCTTAGGAGGTAAAACTGCTATGTTTTTAGGTTATCCAGAAGATATACAAACAATACTTAAAGAAAATCCTAATCAGTCGCTTAATACATGCCCTGTACCACAAGTGAAAAGAGGCGATAAAAACAATTATCTTTCTTTCTGGATGTATTCAGTATCAAAAAATTGTCAAAATCCAGAAATGGCTTGGAATCTTCTAAATTTTATAACGTCTGAACAAGGTTCACAACTTCTCACAGATTATTATTCAAAAAAAGATAACTTATGCATTCCATCGGTAACTGCAATTAAAGCTAGCGGTCAAGCAAAGCCTGCTGCTGAATACGCTGAAACAGCTCAAAGTTGGTATAAAGGTGATGCTCTAAAAATGGAAAATATATTTTCCAAAATGATCACTTCAGTCAATAATAACCAACCGCCACAAGCAGCTATTGACGCGGCGGCTAAAGAGGCTGATAATCTTTTTAAAGAAATAAAAAGTGAGTAAATTAGTGAGTAAATTTATGAAATCTAAAACTAAATTCCTAACTTTCTTGGCTATTTATTGTGCCATCTCTTTTTCAAGTGCTTTAGCCCAATGGACTGATCCTGTATTGCAAAACCGTCTAGTAAATTCTGAATTGATGGATTGGACCAGAAAATTTATTGGTGTTCTTATGTCTCTCATAATTGCCGGTTCTGTTTTAACAATTATAATAGGAGCCTATCATTATATGGCAGCTACCGGAAATCCAGAGGCCCTTCAAAGAAGTAAACACACAATCACTATGGCTGTTATTGTTGTAGTTATAATGTTCTTGGCTTGGGGGATCCTAGGTAATCTAGCACCCCAATTAACCCCTCTTTATCAAAGTTTAATAATTAACTACGTCTCTCCTTTAAGATAACATACCTCGACTATCCATTTAATTTATGCAACTAACTAAAAAAACAATAATAATTTGTTCCGTAATAGGATTATTGTTATTAGGTGTTTTTGTTTTCGTTCCTTCATCTGCCCAAGCTGGTCTATGGGAAAATTTAACAGGACATTTAGCCAATGGGGAATTTGTGATGGATGATTTGCAGATACTGGCAATTAACATTATTAATTTAGCTCTCTTTTTTATTACTTGGATCACAATGATTATCATGATTATTGGCGGCTACTTTTATATAACTGCAAGTGGTAATCCTGATCTTTTAGAGCGAGGTAAAAAAACAATTACCGGCGCAGTTGTCGCTTTTATATTAATTATTATTTCTAAAGCTATCATTGTTTATCTGGAAGGCTACCTCAAACAATATGTAGGACAATTCAACTTGGTAAATGCTTTACAGTCAGTTATTAATTTAATGTTGTTCCCAATTGGCCTGATTGCTGTCTTGGGACTAATCACTGGCGGCTATCAATATATAATGGCGGCTGGTAATCCAGAATTGTTAGAAAGGGCCAAAAAAACTATTCTTTATTCTGTAATCGGTCTAATTGCTATTATAGCTTCCTGGGCAATTTTATATTTTATTGCTCAATCTCTCGGGGTAGCAAACTATATAAGAAGATAAAACTCTTGCAATTTCTAAAAAATAAAATTATAATTTTATTAGTAGTAATAAAAAATAATTTATAAAAAGGAGGATTCATGAGTAAACTAGCCAAAGTCGGTATTATTGTGTCCTTAATTATTGTTTTTTTGCTTCTCTTAACACCGCAAGGATTCGCTCAGGTTACTATTAACAACATGGCAAATAACCTACCGCAAACAATTAGGTTCGTCATTAACATGATTCTTTATCTGGTTGGCTTTATTGCTGTTTTATTCCTAATCATCGGTGGATTTCAGTACATTACTGCATCAGGTAACCCTGATCAAATTGAAGGCGCTAAAAAGACTATCATGTATGCTGTAATTGGTATCATCGTAGTTGTCATCTCCTGGTCTATTGTCTGGTTTGTTGTTAATTCCCTTAATCAAACGGTCAATAGATAACAGATAAAGCTTTATAAAACTTTATGGTTTTAAAAAAGAAATTTTTCTTAGCATTATTATTAAGTATCTCTATGATGCCCCTGGCGGCTTTTGCTCAAGATAATGCTACTTTTCTATCAATACCTAAATTAACAGTAGCTACTCTACCTCAAAATTTACCCAATGTCATATCAGCAGTGGTCAGCATGTTGCTCTACTTTGTGGGCACAGTGGCTGTTTTGTTCTTAATAATTGCTGGTTTTCAATTTATTCTGGCGGCTGGTAATCCAGATGGCGTACAAAAAGCCAAGGCCGCTGCTCTAAATACAGTTTTTGGTTTAATAATAATTATCTTGTCCAGTGCCGCTGTTAAGTTTATTCTGAATGCTGTAGTTCGGTAATCCTTAAAGATAATTTAATCAGTTTACTAAAACCGTTCTTTTAAAAAAAGAGCGGTTTTAAAGTCTTAGATATTCCAATTAAAATTCTTTTAAAAAAGTGTTGACAAGAACAATAAAATAATATATACTATACTGTCCTGATGAAAAATCTTTGGATATCGTACTTTGAAAATTAGAAAGGAAGTGAAAGAAGTGGAACCAATAAGACGAGATCAGTTAGCTTCATTTGGTGAACGAATTTTGGCGGATCTTTTAGATTTGTTACTGGCTAGTTTGTTCTTTATCCCAATAGGAATACTTTTTGGCTTGGCTAAAAAGTCCCTAGAACTAGGTTTAATAGCTGCTCTTATTTCCTATACAGGTTATCTAGTAGCTTCAACCACTATTTGGGGTAGAACATTGGGAAAACGCAGGTTTGGTTTAATCAACATGGAAATCATAGATTATGATCAATCTCTGGGAATTTTTAGGTTAAAAATCTCGCCTCTTCCAGAAGAAATTGTTCCTGAAAGCTTCATAGAAAAGTATCGAGAGGAAGAAAAAAAGTATCGAGAGGAAGAAAAAAAGTATCGAAAGGAACAAGAATCCCGTGCAAAAAAAAATCTTCCACCTCTTCCACCTCTTCCACCCCCCTTACCGCATCTAAGATCGGCAATCCTACCAGTTGGCAATTGTGTTTACACCTCAGATGGTGTCCGATGGATCACGAAACCGCCAGGTAAAGAAACCCTAGCTTTTAGAGAAATAATCAAAGTTGTCGTCATGCTAATACCTTTTGGATTTTTTGTTTTGCTCGCAGCCCCACTAGATTCAACTAAACAGACTTTATATGATAGATATTTCGGATTAATTACTGTAAAAGAAAACCTTATTGAAAGAAGGGATCCCAATGGAATGGCTAACTTTTTTTAAAAAACTGTTTAACCTGGCTCCAGTTGGCCAACAAGCTAAAATGGTTGCTCAAGAGTGGCAACGTAATAGTCAAGCATCAAACCAAAGAAAAATTGGTTTGGGCCAACGCAGTATTTGGGGTCAATTACTCAACCAAAGTCATAAAAACCGTCTTTTGGTAGAAGGAACTAATCGGATTGGGCTTCCAGAGTTCAGAAATCAGTCAGAAGCTCAAGGTTTTCTTACAAAATACCAAGCAGCTGGCGGTGATCTAACAACTCTTTACCCTAACAGTTGGCAAAAACCCCAAGTGACCAGCAGCTTAGGTGGTCAACAGCTTCGTAACCTTATGGAAAAAGGCAATCCAGCTACAATTCAGAATATCATCACAACTACTGCCAATGTGGGTGGCGAAACAATTATTAATCAATCGCCTAACGCAAGTCAGTCTGTTATCCAGAGCATGCTGGAAATCGCTCCAGAATTAATTGAACAGATGTTCTGGAATGCTTATGATCAGCAACGGCTAGCAGGTTTCTTGCGTCAACTAATTGGATGGTTTGCAGCGGCCGAAGTTCTTAAATGGGATTCCCAAGCTTTTAATCAAGAAACTACCGCATTCCAACTCATCACTAGATATCTGACTCCCGATCAAATCGGCAGCCAGCTTTGCCAGCAAAGCTTCTTTCTCCAAGCTACATCTGAAGCTATGCGCCAAGCTGTAAGTTCAATCCAGGGATTTTTAAATCCAAACACTCAGGCCCGAATACGAGAAATGCAAAAACTTTATCATATTTAGGGCCCATAAGGGGCATTAGTTTTCTAAAAACTTTTGCCCCTTTTTCTTATCTTTCATATTGACAATAATATAATAATATGATACAATGTATCCAGAAAATCTATCCATAGACAAACAAACAAATTATCATTAAAATAAAATCAATAGAATAATTAAAAAAAGTCGTATGAAAGCAAAAAGAAAAAAGATTTTCAAGAAAATTATCACTAGCTTGGTTTTACTGGCCTTAACCTCGCTTTTTTTATTGCCTATTATTCCTACAGCTCAAGCCGCCCCTCAAAATGGTGGAGCTTGGGACCCAGACACAAAAAAGATGGATTTTAGTAAACTGCACCATATTCATCTTGATGCTTTTGACCCAGGTGGCAGTAATATATCTAAAGTTGCTCTTGATGGTGCACCTTCAGGTATTTTTGGTGATTTTAAAAAACCAGGAGGAGAAGTTTTCTTAGTTTTGTTTAAAGGAAACGATTCTAGTAATTTAAATCAAGCTCTTTTAGTTTACAAAATTTCCTATGCTGCTAATTGGTTCAACTTAGGTAAAGGTCTTACAAATAAATGGGATTCACGCGGATGTGGATGTGGTGATAAAAGCCAAAATGGATGTCCAAAATGTGGTGGAGTTTTTAGCGATACCATGAACACTAAAGCACCAAATTTAGAACCCAGTCAACCTCGTTATGGTATAGTAAACCGTCTAGAACATAACAGTAATGACTCCCAATATTATCGAAAAGATATAAACGGTAATATTTGTGAGGAATTTTATAATTGTCTTTGTGAAAATTGGAATTCAGATGGTAAAACTTTAAATACTTCATCTAGTGCTACCCAAGGAAATGACGCCTATTTTTTAGAACCTCAACCACCAGGTGATTATACTATTAGAGCATTCGGCAGCGAGGGTGATTTACCAGTAGCGATTGATAAAAGCTGTATTTTTTCAAATACAAAAATTAATATCAACATTGATGATAGTGGCAATATAACTATCACGGGTCCAACAGTTGAAGGAGGCAGTGAATCAATTGTTGATTTAGATAAAGAGGAACAAAGAAAAATCAAATGTGAAGGACCGGAAAAGGATGAAAATGGTAATGATGTCCCAGGTTCAAAAGATTACCGAGGTTTAGACCAAAACATTAAAAGTGATACGGTTGGTTTCCACATGAATGTAATTTCCGAGCCAAATGGCTGGAACTTATTAGAGTATATGAATCCAATCACTTTGGGTTTGCGAATTTTTACTACAATTTGGGGTGCCTTAATGGATCTTGTACTCGGAATTATCAAAGCTTACATCTTACAGATTTTTAAAGACTGGGGGGGCGGTATGTTAAGATCGCCAAGCAGCTTATATGACTTGCCGTTTGTGACGGCTGGCTGGCAGTTAACCAGAACTCTTTGTAATGTCTTTTTCGTAATTGCTTTTTTTGTCATCTTATTTTTAGGTCTCATAGGAACTTATATTGATCCTTATACGATTAAAAAAACCTTACCTCGTTTTGTGATAGCTATTATTGGTGTTAATCTCAGTTTATTTATCTGTAATGAACTGGTAGTGTTTTCTAACAGAATAACCTCCTATTTTATTAGCGGGGGTGGAATATCAAAGGCCGGAAGCAATATTGTGGGCAATTTAGTCGGTTCAATGTATGAACTGGGTAGCAATGCCGCCCATAACTTTTCCCCATCAGTTGGAGCAGTATCAATTATAGCGGGTATGGCCGGTCGGTTTGTGGAGGTAATATTTTTGCTCTTCTTATTACTGGCTATTCTATTTTTCTTCTTTGTTGTAATAATCAGAATCGTCATGATTATTCTACTTACTTTCCTTTCACCGTTTATGTTCTTGTCTTTGTCTCTGCCCTTTGGCCAAGGTTATGTTAAATCATGGTGGGAAAAATATATCAAATGGGTTTTTATGGCACCGATTATGGCTCTGTTGATTTATTTAATTTATGTTTTAGCTAGTACACCAGCCAATTGGGATAAACTTTTTATCACCGGTGGCTAAAAAAGGAGAACTATGACGATTTTCTTTAAATATTGTAGCTTATTAGGCTTATTAGTTATGGCTATTGCTGTACCTTTTGTTTTGGGCGGAAAAGTAGTTAACGCACTTATTTCAGGAGCAGTAAAATATGGTGGTAAATTAGCCGGAATGACACCTTGGGGCCAACAAGCCAAGATGGGATATAAGGAATTTAACAAGCAACAAACTGGTAAAGCTATGGCTAAAGCGGCTCAAGGTAAGGGTTTTTTTGGTAAAGCACTTCCCAAATCCGTAAGAGATAGCTTGTTTGAACCCGGTATAGAGATGGCTGGACCAGGTTATTTTGAAGATATTAGAAAAAAAACAGCTGGTCGACCTTATGATGCTCAAAAAGCATATAAACAGGCAATTAGTACATGGCAAGCGCGAGGTCGTAAACTTGATGAACTACCGGCTGAAATATGGAACGACCCCAATGCTATAGCTGCTCTGGATGACCCGAGTTTTTATCGTTTGGTTACCGGAAGAAATGATCAGGCAAAAGACAATGTCAGTCAAACAGCTGCACAAACTCAATTAGCACCTCTTTTAGCAGGAGGAAGATATTCTTCTGATCCTTTAAACCCTACTAAAGGTGTGTCACTTGGCGCTGGCGGATTTATGCTTGACGACTGGAATAATATTAACACTCAAAATTATGAACAACTCACCGGCAACAAAGCTGCTTTAGGGTATGTTCAAAAACAAGCCGGTAAATGGTCAAGGGTTAAAGTCGGCAAACACGATCGTAACCTGTACTCTGACGATGTAGCGTTTGGTAATTCCGGAGCCCGCTATTTAAAGGCTGAGCATATTGGACCAGACACGGCAGCGGGTCTAAACAATCTTTTTGATGATAAAGACGTCAAACCAGAATTAAAACACGCATTAGTCACTAGAGCTTTTAACGGAGCCGGTGCTGGTCAAGACCAATTTGCTTCTCAAGACACTGTCAGGGCAATTCGAGATTCCGCTAACAAACATTTAGGTGCAGAGGTAGTATTAAGTCTACAATCTAAGTATGCCAGTGCCAATAAAATACCAATAGGAGAAGTACAAAAAAGGTGGAAAGCACTGTGATTTTGATAATAAATAAAATTAATAATTAAAAAATGCAAGCTTTAGTACCAACTGATGTTGAAGTTGAAGACAAAATTTTAGGACCGTTTACTTTAAAACAGTCTATTTATTTATTGACTGGTGGAATGTTAATTGCTATTTTATACTTTATCTTTAGAGAGATTTTTTCTTTATTTATGATTTTGGCTTTATTAGTTGTCGCTTTAACTTTAGCTTTTGTCTTTTATAAATTTAATGAGCAACCTTTTGAAAAATTTTTATTTATTTTAGTTAATTATTTCTTTACTCCCCGTCAAAGACTTTGGCAAAAAACAGCTGAAACTTCTTCTTTAATTATTAAAGAAGAAGGACGTGAAGAAGTAACAACCGGCCTACCGGAAGAAACTAAGAAAAAACCAATCACTGACATTGATAAACTAGCTTATATTTTAGACAGCCGGGGTTGGGAAGAAAAGAAAAAATAATCTAAAACTATGGATAATCAAAAAAATAAAACCTTATCTACTCAAACTTTTATCCCAATCAAGGAAATCAAAGATAGTATTGTGATTCTGAAAAATGGCAGTTTTAGAACTATTATTTTAGTTCGTGGCGGTGATTTTGAACTTAAATCAGAAAATGAACAAAATGCTATTGTTTACAGCTATCAAGGGTTTTTAAATAGTTTAGAATTTCCTTTACAAATTATTGTTAAATCTCGTAAAAAAGACCTAAAAAACTATATCATCTCCTTAAAAGAACGTGAATCTAAACAAAAAAATGAATCCTTACGTCGTCAAACCGCTGAGTATGTTAATTTTATTGAAAGGCTTTTAGAAGTTTCCAATATTATGACTAAGGAGTTTTATGTAATTGTGCCTTATAGTCCTTTTGGTGAAGAAAAGAAAACTGGCTTTACTAGTTTATTTGGATTTATGAAAGGAGGAATTACTTCAGAAGTCAGCTTTGAAAAAAATAAAGTAGCTATTTTAGAAAGAGCTGATTCAATTATCTCTAGCCTTAATTCAATGGGGTTAAGAGCAGTTCAACTTAATACTCGTGAATTAATTGAATTTTTCTATAACGTTTATAATCCAGAAGTGGCTCAAAGTGAAAAATTAACTAATTTAGACCAAATGACCAGCCCAGTTGTTTCAGGAAAAAATTCTCAAAAAAATAACCAATAAATTAATTTGGAATAATAAAATATGGATAAAGCGTCAAACAAACCAGCAAAGAACCAAGAAGCATCTCAAGTCTTTGAGAAAGGTATGACTTCAGTTTTAGATTTTATTGCTCCTCCTTCAATGGAAATTGAACCTGATGGTCTAAAAATTGGGGATCGTTATGTCAAAATCCTTTTTACCTATGCTTATCCTCGCTATCTTTGGACCAATTGGCTCTCACCAATTATCAACTATGATGCTGAAGTTGATATCTCAATGTTTATCTACCCGGTAGAATCCAGGGTGGTGGTTGATAATTTAAGAAAAAAAGCTGGGCAAATTGAATCTTCTTTACGCATTGAGGCCGAACAAGGCAAAGTTAGGGATCCGAAGTTGGAAGCAGTTCTCCAAGACATTGATGCTTTAAGGGATAAATTACAGTTAGGAACCGAGAGATTTTTCCAATTTTGTCTCTATTTTGCTATTTATGCTCCTAGTAAAAATGAACTAAACCATTTGGTCGACAAAATAGAAGGCATTTTGGGCTCAATGTTGATTTATACCAAAGCAGCTACTTTGCAAATGGAGCCAGGATTCAATTCAGTTTTACCTATAAATAATGATGGTCTGTTTGTCACCCGAAATATGGATACTTCGGCTTTATCTTTAAGCTTTCCTTTTACTACCACTGAATTAACCCGAGATGAAGGTGTTCTCTATGGTATTAATAAATTTAATAGCACCTTAGTTATTTTTGACCGCTTCAAATTAGAAAATGCTAATATGGTTGTTTTTGCTAAAGCTGGTGCTGGAAAAAGTTACGCTGTAAAACTTGAATGCTTAAGAAGTCTAATGCTAGGTACGGAAGTTATTATTATTGATCCAGAAGAAGAATATAAATCACTCTGCCAAGCTGTTAATGGCACCTATATTGATGTTTCCTTAACTTCAGATAAGCATATGAATCCCTTTGACTTGCCTAAAGTCATTGAAGAAGAGGAGGAAAAAGATCGTTTGCGTAGTGCTATTGGTAATTTACACGGTCTAATTAATATAATGCTGGGCAAATTAAATCCCGAAGAAGACGCTATTATGGATCGAGCTCTTATAGAAACCTATAATCTAAAAGATATTAATTTTTCTCCAGAGACCCAGAATAAAATAGTCCCCTCACTTTCCGATCTAGAAGAGGTTCTATTAAATATGCGAGGAGCTGAAAGTTTAAATCAAAGATTAAGAAAATATACTCAAGGAACATTTGCTGGTTTATTTAATCAACCAACAAATATAGATTTGGACAAAGAATTAGTTGTTTTCTCATTAAGAAATCTTGAAGAAGTTTTAAGACCAGTGGCTATATATATGATAATTAATTATATTTGGAACCGAGTCCGTTCTGAACTTAAAAAACGTATTTTAGTTATTGATGAAGCTTGGAACCTGATGCAGTATGAAGATTCGGCTCAATTTATTAAGGGTATTGCTAAAAGAGCTCGTAAATATTATTTGGGATTAACCACAATTACTCAAGATGTAGAAGATTTTTTAGTTGGTCAATATGGTAAGGCAATTATAACTAATTCATCCTTGCAGCTTTTATTAAAACAGTCTCCGGCCGCTATTGATTTAGTAGCTGGCGTTTTCCGGTTAACTGAAGGAGAAAAATATCAACTTCTACAAGCCGAAGTAGGTAGTGGTATATTTTTTGCCGGTGCTACTCATGTGGCTATTGAAATTGTGGCATCTTATATGGAAGACCAACTTATTACTACTAGCCCAGAACAACTTTTGGAAATAAAAAAAGCCAAAAAAGCTTTACCAGAAACAGAAGAAATAGAAGAAGAACCAAAAACAGAACCAAAAACAAAGTCAGACATTAAAACGGAAATTAAATAACTTTTAAAAATATGGCTAATGATATCCCAGAAGAATATAATGCGGAAGAGGAAGAGAAAGAAAAACGTAAAGAGCAGGCTAGAATGGCTGAGGAAGAGGCACGAGCTCGTTTTGATGAAGGATTAGAAAAAAGGCTTAAGGAAAGAATAAAACCACCTGGAGAAGGAGGTGTGCCAGAGGCTACTGGTGCAGCAGCTGAAGCAGGTGAAGCTGGCGCAGCTGGCGCTGGCGAAGCGGCTGGTGCCGGAGCTGGCGCAGCTGGCGCGGGTGCTGGCGGAGCAGCTGGTGCCGGAGCTGGCGCAGCTGGCGGGGCGGCTGGTGGTGCAGCCGTTGGTGCAGCCGCTGGATCGGTAGTTCCAGGACCAGGTACAGCTGTTGGTGCTGAAGTAGGAGCTGAAACCGGAGCAGCTGGTGGTGGCGCAGCTGGCGCGGGTGCTGGCGGAGCAGCTGGTGCCGGAGCTGGCGCAACTGGAAAAGCAGCCGGAGCTGGTAAAGCGGGTAGCCTTGGGAAGAAAGCTGGATTAGGAATAGATCAAATGGAAGAAGCTAATCCAGTTGGTGGTAAAGCAAAAGGAAAAGTTAAAAAAACTATTGATAGAGGAACCGAAAAGCTGTTTGATTTAAAGAAAGGCCAGGGCAAAATGATGCGTCGGGTCGTTGTTTTTGGTATCCCTATATCCTTATTGACCTGTGCACTAATTGCCGCTGTTGTTCCTGTCTTATTAATTTTATTTATAGCAATAGTCCCTACCTTTGTTACTCCATTTTTGGGTGGTGGTCAAAAAGCTAAAGCAGCTCAAGAATGTACAAGTACAACACTTAACCAAGATGTGATGGATAGAATTAATAAGAATCGCTCAGTTTATGAATCGGCTGCTCAAAAGCAAAACATTCCTTGGGAAATGTTAGCTGCTGTTCACTATCGTGAAGCTAATTGTGACCCCAACAAGTCTGTAATGAGCGGAGAACCTCTAGGAACAGAAAATCCCGATAATCACAAAACATATTACACTCTTCAAGAAAGTGCTGATGCAGCCGCTGAACATTTAAAAACCATGGATAAAAGTGTCTATGGGTATGATTTATCTACAGTAATGTCATCATCTTTAAATACGGATAATATATATACCTGGCAACCATCTTGGATACCCAAAGCTTATGCTGATCAATATGATATGTGGAATTCAAATGCCTACACCGCTCAACAAATTAATGACTATTTGAAAAAAAATCATCCCCAAAGCCCCTTAAATGGTAAGGGGCAAGCTTACGTTGATGCTGGTAAAAAATACGGGGTTAATCCTGGTTTTATGCTGGGTATTGCTAATGCTGAAACTAGCTTGGGAATGCAAAATTTGCAACCTGGTAATGCTTTATATGGAACTAATAACCCTTGTGGCATTGGTTGTGGTAATTGCAAAAAATATGGTTCTTGGGAAGAAGGAATTGAAGGTTGTACTAAAAACGCTGGTTCGCAAAGCTACAAAAGGTTAAAAGATATGCGAGAATTTCGATTGAAGTGGTGTGGGTATGAAAGCGATTTAGGCGAATCACCGCCGATTCTCCTCTCTGATGGAACTTCTATCAGTTACTCATGCGCTAATGGTAATTCAAAATGGGAAGCAGAAGTTAAGGTGATTATGGATCAATTAGGAACTCCTTCGGAAGACAATGAACCACAAGAAGACGAAAAAGCTAAGATCATTAAGCATGCTTTCTTGGCTTATAACCGAGGATCAATGTATAAAAATAATGGATGCACGGTTGACGAGTCACCTTATGTAATGAACCAATTCGACGCAAACCATCAGAATATGAAATGGCCAGATAGCGCTTGTGAACCAACAAGCACTCGAGGTAAAATTAATATACCTGCTGGCGCATATACGGTTTATATTATATTGAAAGGGCAAACATGCACTGATGGTAATGTTCCTGGTGACGAAGTAGGACAAAAAATTGTAGCTATAGCGCAGAAAGAATTAAAAACTATGCCTTGTCCTTGTGAACATAATAATGTTGGTGAGTGCCCCAGGAAATATGGTTGCGGCGACGGCAACCAATGGTGCTCTTGTTTTGCTAGTTGGGTCTATAAAGAAGCTGGTGCACCAATAGGTCATGACCCTAATAATTGGTGCCATCCATATTCAGGAAAAGCAATAGAGTTATTAGATATCCATGACGATAACCCACAGCCTGGTGACGTATTTGGAGTACAGGGTGATAGAGTTGATTATAGTAAGCATATCGGAATCATAACAAAGCTTGAAGGAGACACTGTTTGGGTTATTGATGGTAATTCAGGTGATTGTGTTAAGGAACATACTTATAGCATGGATGAGTTTTTACGCACAAGAGCTACCTTTACGTACGTAGCTGGTAAAAGGTTCCATCGATGGAAGCAAAAATAGAATAAAATTCTTAAGGAGCTGCTATGTTTAAAATGAGTCATACAAAACTAATCATTATTTTGTTAATAGTAATATTAATTATAATTACTATAACTTTGCTTTTACTTGCTTTTAGAAAATGTCCAGAGCCATCAATTTATATTAAAGAACTAATACCCAAAAATCAGGGTAAAAGTTTTGATTTAAAAACAATTAAAATAATATTCAATGGAAAATTAGAAGAAAAAGAAGTATCCTTCGAAGTAAAACCAGAGTTAGATTTAGATATAAATTTTAGTAAAAGCAATAATACTACAGTAATTTTAAACGGAAATTTCAGTCCTGGCACTGATTATACTATTACTATTAAGTCAAGGAGTCGCTGCAGCCGAGTGAAAGAACTAACCCAGGGTTCTTATTCTTGGCAATTTAAAACAGCTACTGAAGAAGAACTAATTAATAATCAAGATAAGGAAGAAGATAAACTTTATGAAAAAAATCCTTTACTGAAATACTTACCTCATAAAACTGCAGATTTCCAAATTATTTTTATCGAAGGACCTAATGTTTATCAAATAACTTTATATGCTATTTTAAACAACCCTAATCAAGTTGATTCCTATAAACAAGAATTAAAACAATATAAAACAGAAGCTTTAGACTGGATCCAAAGTAAAGAAGTTGATCCAGCAACATTAAAAATTAAGTGGCTGCCTGAACCAGATCCCGATAATCCAAAAATTTAAGAAATCTTAAAAAGTATCAACGGCTTGATTAAAAATCTGGCCGTTGTTTCAAACTTATTGACAAAATATTGAATAACATTTACAATTTTTTATTATTATAAATTTAGTTCTTTTACAAAAGAATACAAAAATTTAAATACTAAGCAAGGAAATTAAATAAAAGCAACAAAACCTAAATGCCTAAAGGAAGGGGTGATTGAGTAAATAAAGTAGTTGGTCCAGTCCTTCTGATGTGAAGATAAGGAGGTAAGAGAAATGCGACGAATATCTGCTCTGATAACAATGGCTCTAATCGTTTTATTGGTAATTACCTTGGTAGGTTGTGGACAAAAACCAGTCACTAAATCAACCCAGCCCCAATCAAAATTGCCAGAAATCCCTAATGTTTCCGAAAAACCAAAACCTGAATCCCATGATTATCCTGGTCAAGATTTCGCTAAGATCCCTAGATATCCTAATTGTCAACGAGTTAAATTCTATACTGACTGGAGCGTGATATATATCACTTATGAAACCGAAAAATCTATACAGGATGTAGCTAAATTTTACCTTAGCTCATCGCTTTCACAAGCCGGTTGGCAAATAATTGAAAATAGTACTGATAAGTTTGATTTTGAATACGATCCTCAAACAGCTATTTTTGTCAGCTCAAAACTAGAAGGTAAAGGATACACGATAGAAATTTCTGTCTGGGATAAAAGTAACAACCCTTGGGCTGAATTAAAACCCGCTGAATCTACAAGTAGTAAAAATAATGAACCAAATATAGATCCTGAGTTGGTTTCCTTCATTAAAAATAAACCAGAAATTGCCGGCCAAGACACAATTAATGGTTTTAGCTGTCGTCCTTCCAACCCTAACACTGTACGAATTAGTTATAAAATTGATCCTGAGGGAAAATACCTAATAAATTATCTTACCGTTACTCCTTACCGAAAATTAATTGATGAATATATTTCCCGTGGTTACAAAATGACCGAAGCTAGGGAAGGTGGAACAGGTCTAGAAATAACTCAAGTGAATATTACAGCTTCTATATTGATCGAGCCAAATCCCGAAGGATCTCCCTATGGTATAACTGCTGTTTATAGTATTATACAGACTTTAAAAAAATAAAATGAACATTAAGTAGGTTTAAAATAATTCAAGAAGACAAAAGATGGGGAACAGCACCCTTTTTCTCTTTTGTCTTCTTTTTTATTTGACGAGTAAAATTTTATATGAAATAATAAAATTGAGGAGATTTATTGTGAAGCTCTTAATCGCTATTATTCATCGAGAAGATGTCGATAAGCTAATAGAAACTTTAACGCAAAAAAAATACCAAGCTACTCGCATTGATAGCTCGGGCGGATTTTTGAAGGGCAAAAATGCCACTATCCTTTTGGGTGTTGACGATAAAAAAGTATCTGATGTTTTGAAAATTATAAAACAAAATTGCAAGTCACGGACCGAATATGTCAGTCCGGCTCCGCCTGTAGTTGAACCTGGTGAATTTTTCATGCCAAGTTCTGTTGAAGTTAAAGTCGGTGGTGCAACAGTCTTTGTTTTACCTATCGAAAAACAAGAAAGACTGTAGTAAAAAATTAGAGCATAAAATTAAAATACTCCTTCAGTAAGAGTATTTTTATATTAATAATTAACTATTTATTATTTGCTGTTTACTATTTTAACTAGACAGTCTGATCACAACCCGTCGATTTTTGCCCTCGCCAACGCTCTCAGTTGTAATGCCGGTGAAGTCAACTAAGGCTAAATGAACTATTCTTCTTTCCGATGCATTCATTGGATCCAAAACTATTGAATGCCCTCCGCGTTTTACCTTCTCAGCTGCTCCCTGAGCAATATTTCTTAAGAGTTCCTCCCTTTTTTGCCGGTAATCGCCAACATCTAGCATAAAAGGCTGGTAGTTATCTTTTAGTTTTTTACTTAAGATTATTCTTAATAAGCCCTGTAAAGAGCTTAGGGTTTGCCCATGCCAACCAACTAAAATTTTAATATCATCTGGTTTTTTAGGAGAAATTTTGGTAACTAATATGTTTTTTTGTTCAATAACTTCAATATCAGCCTTGATTTGTAAAAGACTCAAAATTTCAGTTAATTCCTCTTGAATAATTTTATTTGCCTTTTCGGCCATTTTTTTGTACCTCACTATATTTTTTAAGAAATTTTGTTATTCTTCCTTCACTTTTGCTTTTATTAGCCTCCTCACCAAAATTTTCTTTCTTACTATCTTTTAAAACAAACCACTGCGTGGCAACGGCAAACACTGTCGTAGTGACCCAGTAAAGGGCTAAGCCGGCCGGAAACTGTAAAGCAAAAACAAGAGTTATTAAAGGCATAAAATAAATCATCTGGTTAGTAAGCATCGATTGCATCCCCTGCGCTCCTGGTTGCATTTTTGGCATTATCATCTTTGATTGCCAGAATTGGCTTACTGCTGCCAAAATTGCTAAAATCCAATTTCCTTTATTTGATAAATTCATTCCCAAAAAATATGTATTCACCTGCCCGGGATTTTGAACAAAAGGATAAAGCAGATGCATATTATTTGAATTTAGGGCGTCGCGAAAAATCCAAAAAAGAGCAATCAGAATTGGCAGCTGGATTAAGGTTGGCAAACAAGAAGATAAAGGGTTAATCTTATTTTTTTGATAAAATTCCATTGTAGCTTTATTTTGCTTCTGTTTATCATCCTTATACTTCTTTCTAATCTTATCTATCTCTGGTTGAAGTTTTTGTAAGGCAATCTGGGCCCGTAATGCCTTTAAAGAAGGAGAAATTAAAATTAGGCGAATAGCAACAGTAAGCTCAATAATAGCAACTCCCATATTTTTAAAGGCAATCGTGTTATATAAAAAAATTAAGATATTAAGAAGGGGTCTATATAAAAGTTGTTGCCATATAAAGCTCATACTTTTAACCTCTCAGTAATGAAGGCAATTAATGATATGACAATAGCAAAATAAATAATTAAAGATGCTAATCCATAAAAAAAATAATCATATCTTAGGGTTTTAGGAACAGGATCTTTACCGCCGTGTGAGAATGGATTGCATCGTAAAATTCGCCAAAATCCCAAACTCATTCCTTTTAATAAGCCAAAGCGTTCAATTGATTTATAGGAATATTCTGAACAGGTCGGTAAAAAACGACAGAATCCAGTCGGAAATGCTTTTTTAAGCACTCCGTGATCTGGCGACATAGTTTTTTGATAAAATTTTATTAAACTTAAAGTAATTTTTTTCATATCTTTAATAATTGTCTCTCTTTTAATAATTTTTTTAAATCTTTTTCTATTTCTATGTAATTTTTTGAAGAAACTGAAGCTGTAGCAACTATAATGATGTCATAACCCGGTTTAATCTTATCAATAAGTAATCTTATTACTTCTCGCATTTTTCTTTTTAATTTATTTCTAAGAACGATTTTTGATACTATTTTTTTTGATACTACAAATCCTATGCGGCTTATATCTTTTCGGTTTGATTTTACTTTTATTAAAAAAAATCGACTAGCAGTTTTTCTTCCTTTTTTATAAACATCATCAAAGTCTTTCTTGTTTTTTAACCGAAACTTCTGTTTCAACATATTTTATCTCTTATGTTTAGCTTTAACTGTTAAATCGGTTCTTTTTTTCTGTCTTCTTCTTTTTAAAATATTTTTACCTGAACTAGTTTTCTGCCTTTTTAAAAAACCGTGTTTTTTTAATCTTTTCCTTTTTTTAGGTTGATAAGTTCTTTTCATGAATACCTCGGCTATTGTTCATTCTTAGTTAAATTTAAGTCTGACCTTTTAATTATAGAGAACGTTATTCTACCTGTCAATTTTATTAAACATCTTTGAGTTGACAGTGTGGATAAGTTTGCTATTATAAAATTGTCTGTGGACAATTTTTTTTATTTGTGCAAAAATGGAATCAATTGTTTATAACATACTATTTAAGGTGAGCAAATGGAAAAAATAAGCAATAAACAAATTTGGCAAGCTGTCTTAGGTACACTTGAAGTTGGTTTGTCAAAAGCCAACTTTACTACCTGGTTTAAAAATACCTCACTTTCTTCAGAAGGCAATAATTTTACTATTTTAGTGCCTAATGGGTTTACTAAAGAATGGCTACTCAATAAATATCATGAGGATATTTTAAAGGCTTTAAAAAAAGTGGCTGGAAAAGTAAATAAAGTTGATTATGCAATCCGTACTGAAAAAAAAGCTGAGGAAAAAATATTCACGATTCCTGCCGTTGATTTAGAACAAAAAGATTTAACTAAAAATGGCTACCTAAACACTAAATATACCTTTGAAACTTTTATTGTTGGCGATGGTAACAAGCTTGCTCATGCAGCCTGTCAAGCTGTTGTCAAAAAGCCAGGAGAGGTTTACAATCCTTTATTTCTTTATGGTGGAGTTGGTTTAGGTAAAACACATTTAATGCAAGCTGTTGGTAATGAATTGGTTAAAAAGTCTAAAGGTAAAAAAGTGATTTATGCAACCTGTGAAAAATTTGTTAATGAATTCATCCAAGCAATTTCAACTGGTAGAATGAATCATTTTAAGACCAATTACCGCAATATTGATATTTTATTAATTGACGATATCCAGTTTTTAGCCGGTAAAGAAGGAACCCAAGAAGAGTTTTTCCACACCTTTAATGCTTTACATCAAAAGGATAAACAAATTGTTATTTCTTCTGATCGTCCACCCAAAGCTCTACATACTTTAGAGGATCGTTTAATTTCTCGTTTCGAATGGGGTATGATTGCTGACATTGCGCCGCCGGACATTGAAACCCGAATGGCAATTCTGAAATCTAAATGTAAAGAAAAGAATTATGAAATTGATACACAAGTTTTAAGTTATATTGCTTCCAATATACAAAAAAATATTAGAGAATTAGAAGGTGCTCTAAATAGACTGGTTGCTTATTGTGAGTTAAATAATCAAAAACCTGATTTAGAAACAGCAGAAAACGTTTTGGGCACTTTTATCACGGCTTTTAAAAAGAACATTAACTCTGAACAAATAATGAAAGAAGTTGCTTCTTTTTATAATTTAGATAAAGAAAAATTATTAGAAAAAAGACGTCATAAAGAAATTGTCATACCTCGGCAAATTTCTATGTATTTAATGCGAGAAGAAATTAACCAACCTTATACTAAAATAGCTAGTATTTTTGGTGGTAAGGACCATACAACTGTTATGCATGCTTATACAAAAATTAAAAATAATATCCAAAAAGACAAGTCATTACAACAAGAAGTTGAGTTAATTAGGCAAAAAATTTATTCTTCATAATCTGATGTGGACGGTCTGTGGAAAACATGAAAAATTTGTTTATAAACACAAAATACTAAATTATAATAATATAACTATAAAAACATTTCTTACACATAATTTCCAGAGAAAATACTATAATTTCCACTCACTATCCCCGAAATTTATTCATTAATCCACTTTAAAATTATATTATTCCACTAATAAAAATTAAAATAAAATAGTCCTATAAATAAATTCCATATTTTATCCACAATTTTATTTTCACCTATTACTATGATTACTAAAAATATTAATAAGTTAATAACCTAACGGTTTAATTTTAAAAAGGAGAAAAATTATGAAAATTTCATGTTTGCAAGAAAATCTAAGTAAAGGACTAAATATAGTTAGTCGAATTGTTCCTTTACGGGGATCATTACCAATTTTGAGTAATATTTTACTTAAAACAGAAAAAGGTCGTCTTAAACTTTCTGGTACTAATTTAGAAATAGGAATTAATTATTGGTTAGGTGCAAAAGTTGAAAAAGATGGTGGGATAACAATCCCAGCAAAAATTTTAGGAGAATATATTAATTCATTACCCCAAAATAAAGTTGATTTAGAGTTAAATAATCAACAGTTAATAATTAAAGCTAATAATTACGAAGCTAAAATTTTTGGTATGGAGATGAAAGAATATCCTTTAATTCCAGAGGTAAAAGAAAAATCAATTGCTAAACTTTCACCCCAAGAATTATTAGAGGGGATCTCACAAGTTATTTTTGCCGCAGCTTTAGATGAATCAAGACCAATTTTATCGGGAATTTATTTTAATTTTTCTGAAAATAAATTATGGATGGTTGCGACTGACAGTTATCGTTTATCAGAAAAAGTTATAAATTTGTCTAATAAAGTAAGTAAAAGTTTTTCTATTATTGTACCAGCTAAAACAATTGCTGAACTTTCTTATATTCTTTCTGAAACAAATGAGCCTGTAGAAATTTCCCTATTAGAAAATCAAATTTTATTTCATCTTAAAGACATCGATTTAGTTTCAAAATTAATTGAAGGAGAATTTCCGAATTACAGACAAATTATTCCTGAATCCTCTGAGACTAAGGTAAAAATTGAGTTAGATGAGTTTATGAAAGTTATAAAATTGGCTAATATTTTTGCTCGTGAAGGAACTGGTAATGTTAAACTGGAAATAAAATCTAAAGGTGAGATTACTGTATCCACCACGACCGCTTCTCTAGGAGATAATGTTTCTCATCTAAAAGCCAACGTGGAAGGCATAGATTCTGAAATAACTTTTAATACAAAATATTTATTAGATGTTTTAAATAATATTAAAGCAAAACAGATCTCATTAGAGTTGAATGGTAAATTAAACCCCGGGGTGATCAAACCTGTAGGTAAAACCGGTTATTTGCACATTATTATGCCTTTAAGAGTATAAATAAACACAAAATTCTAATTTCTAATACCTAATTTCTAAATTTTTTGAAATTTGAAATTTTAATTACTGAAATTTATTTAGATTTTAGGGTTTATTATTTGGGATTTTATTTTTATAATTCATGATAATTAATAATCTTTCTTTAACTAATTTTAGAAATTATACCAAACTTGATCTTGATTTTGGGCAAGTGAATATTTTAGTTGGACCAAACGCAACGGGTAAGACAAATATTTTGGAAGCGATTTATTTTTTATCTCGGACTAATTCACCTAGATTACACTATCAGAAAGATTTAATTAAATATAATAATAATTTTTTTCGTCTAGCGGCTCTGGTTATAAGTGGTAGTAGAAAACTAAATTTGGAAACAAGTTTAGAAATAAAAAATAGAGAAATCTGTGAAACTAAACTTAAAATTAATAAAAAAATGCGTAAAACAAGTGAATTTATTAGTCAATTAAAAGCAGTTTTCTTTTTACCATCTGAGATTTCTTTAATTGATTCTTCGCCAGCTCATAAAAGGGCATACTTCAATAATTTATTAATCCAAACACGTCCTCTTTTTTATCAAACACTTATTCGCTTAAATAAAATTATTTATAGCCGCAATCGGCTCTTAGAAAACATTAAGAATAGAAAAGCTAGAGAAAATGAACTACTATTTTGGGATCAAGAATTAGTTTTATGCGGTATTTCTATTTTTCTTTACCGAAGACAAGTTGTAAGTTTTATAAATCGTATTATTGATTCCATCTATAAAAATTTAACCCTAACTTCCGATAAACTTTCTATTCTTTATCAGCCTTTTCTGTCAGATGCAAAGAACTTAAGCCAAAAAGTAATGGAGAAAAAATATCAAGAAGAATTGCTAAAGTTAAAAAATGAAGAAATAAAACAAGCTTGTTCTTTACTTGGGCCTCATCGTGATAACTTTATTTTTAAAATTGGTGCTAAATCTTTAGCTCTTTTTGGTTCACGGGGAGAATTTCGAGAAGCAGTTTTAGCTCTGAAGCTTTCTGAAGGAAAATTAATAGAAAAAGTAGCTGAAGATAAACCAATTCTGCTTTTAGATGATGTTGCTTCTGAGTTGGATAATCAAAGAAAAGACTATCTTTTTAATTTTTTAAAAAAGTATATTGCGGCTGATGGCCAAGTTTTTATTACTACCACTTTACTAGATAATATTAATCAGGAAATTTTAGATAGAGCAAAGATATTTAAAGTGGGAAAAGGAACAGTATGTTTATCCAATTAAAAAAAATATTAGATAAAAGAGTATCCCGTCTTGGTAGTAAAGAAAAAATTGAGCTCGGTTTCATTGATAAATTTTGGAATGAAATTATTGATTTACTTTTAGGTGAAGAAGATAGGCCCGATATTATAATTAAAGAACTGCATTTTTCAAAACCAGTAAAACTACAAAATGGTGTTTTGACAATTGAAGCAAAAAATCAAGCTATATCATCTGAGTTGTCTCTTTTAGGGTTTGATTTGATGGATAAAATTAATCAACGATTAGGTCGTAGGGCTGTGAAACGTTTATTTTTTAGAATCAAGAGATTTAAAAATGATTAACGATGAGCAGACAATTTGTGCCTTATCAACTCCAGCCGGTGAAGGCGGCATTGGTATTATTAAAATTTCAGGTAGTAAATCATTAAAAATTCTTAAAAAGATATTTCGTTGTCCTAATAAAAAACTGCCTAAAAAAATTCAATCACATTATTTAACATATGGGTTTATTATTGATCCAGTTTCTCAAGGAAAAATAGATGAAGTTTTAGTTTCTTATATGAAATCGCCTAAAACATATACCCGAGAGGACATTGTTGAAATCAATAGTCACAGCGGGCTATTTGTTATTGAAAAAATTTTAAATTTAGTTTTATCATCTGGTGCGAGGTTGGCTGAGCCAGGAGAATTTACCAAAAGAGCTTATCTTTCAGGCAGAATCAATCTTTTAGAAGCAGAAGCTGTTTGTGATTTAGTTAAGGCTAAAACCGAAGCAGCCTGGCGACGAGCGCAGAACCAACTGAAAGGGAATCTAGAAACCGAAATTAAAACTATCAAAGAAGAAATACTTAATATTTTAGCCAGCCTTGAGGCAAATATTGATTTTACAGAAGAAGAGCTTCCACAGGTGGGGAAAAGCGAACTTTTAAGAAGAATCTTCAGAATTAAAAAGCAGATCAAGGAACTAATAAAAAGCACTAAATTTGACCGTCTTTATCGAGAGGGAGTAAGTATTGCTTTAGTTGGGTTGCCCAATGTGGGTAAATCAAGCCTTTTTAATGCTCTTTTAGGGGAGGAGAGGACAATTGTTACTAAAATAGCTGGTACTACCAGAGATACCGTAGAAGAAACAATTATTATTAAAGGAATTGTTGTAAAGTTAGCTGATACGGCTGGTATTACTCAAGCGGAAAATCAAATTGATAAAGAGACAGTTAAACGTTCTCAAAGGGCAGTCCTTGAAGCAGATTTAATTATTTTAATTTTTGATGCAGGACATAATAAAAATAGTGAAGGATTTTTAAAGAAAATTGGAAAAAATTTAAAGGAACAAATTGAACTTAAACCAGTTGTTTTAGTGGGTAATAAAATAGATTTATTAAGTAAAAACAAGAAACAGATTGATAAAAAAAAGAAAAATTTGATTTTAATTTCTGCAAAAACCGGCAAAGGTATAGAGGCACTTAAGAGTAAAATTAAAAAAATTATTTTTACCGAATTAGTAAAAAGTGAAAGTTATTTATCGGTCAAACAAAGACATAAAACATTATTACAAAAAGCTTTAGAAAAGATTGAAAATACTATAATATCAATAAAGGGTGGTTTTTCTGACGATTTGATTATTATTGATCTAAAGGATGTTTTAGATCAATTTTTAGAAATTACTGGTGAAAGCTTTTTAAATGAATCAGACCAAGTTTTAGATAAAATTTTTGAAAACTTTTGTTTGGGAAAATAAATAATCAAAGAGATATTTATGAAAAACATTTTAGTTACTGGTGGAGCTGGCTATATCGGCAGTCACACAGTAAAAGAGTTATTAAGGCAAGGCTATAACCCAATTACTTTTGATAATCTCAAGAAAGGCCACCATCAGGCGGTTTTGGGTGGGTTTTTTATTAAAGGAGATTTATCAGATAAGAAAAAAATCGATAAGGTTTTTAAAAAATATAAACCTGAAGCAGTAATTCATTTTGCTGCCCAAAGTTTAGTGGACGAATCTGAAAAAAAACCAGATATGTATTTTCGGGAAAATGTTTCTTTAGGGTTGAACCTATTAAAAACAATGGTCAATCACAGCGTTTTAAAAATAGTTTTTTCCTCAACTGCAGCTGTTTATGGCGAACCTAAAAAAATGCCAATTTTAGAAAGTTTTCCCTTAAAACCGGTTAATGTTTATGGATTAACCAAAGTTTTGTTTGAGCAAATTTTAAAGATCTACGCCAAAAATACTGGACTAAAATATATTTCTTTAAGATATTTCAATGCAGCCGGAGCCGACCTAGAAGGAAATTTAGGCGAAGAACACAAGCCAGAAACGCACTTAATTCCTCGGATTTTAAAGGTGGTTGCAAGCGGCAAGGGGAAAGTTAATATTTATGGTACTGATTATCAAACTCCTGACGGTACCTGTATCAGAGACTATATTCATGTGGTCGATTTAGCTCAAGCACATATCTTAGCTTTAAAGTATTTAGAACAAAAAAACAAAAGCCAAATATTTAATTTGGGCAACGAAAAAGGCAATTCGGTTTTAGAGGTTATTGGAGTAGTTAAAAGAATAACAGGAATTGATTTTAAAGTTTTAAAAAGTAAACGGCGAATCGGTGACCCAGCTCGTTTGGTAGCCAGCTCTAAAAAAATAAAAAAAGAATTAGGTTGGAAACCAAAGTTAAGCAATCCAGAAACTATAATCCAAACTGCCTGGAACTGGCACAGGACTCATCCGCAAGGATATAAAAAATAATAGATTCAAGGCAAAAGTTATTGACTTTAAATCATTTTTGGAGTATAATAGAAATGTAAAACAAAAACTATGAAATTAAAGAAATATTTAATTGGAATATTTGTTCTGGTAGTCCTTTTTACACTGGGCTTTTTTTTACTAAATAAAAAGGTTATAGCCTCTACTTCCTCGCAAATCAGAACCAAAGAAATTTTAGAAGATAAGTTTTATGAGCTGAAATTTAATATTAATTCAGCTAGTCCGTTAAGCTATGAAGCCAAAAACCAATTAGCCGTTGATCAAGGTTCAAATCACAAAGAATATTTATCTGCAGTTATTTATCCAAATTTTCAATTCGGGTTATTGGGGTTTAGATGGGAGGGAGAAGAGCAAGCCGAACCAGATATTCAAATAGAAGTTAGATTTTTAGATAAAAATAATAATTGGACTAAATGGGTTGCAGTTGAAAAAGATGATAATTCTACTGGACGTGATACTAAAATACAAACAAAGATAAGTGAACCAGTTATTTCTCCAGAGAGTGTTGCATTTCAGTATAAAATTGAATTAACCAGAAACGCAGGTCGTTCTCCAAGTTTAGACTTTTTAAAGTTTACTTGTATTGACAGTTCCGAATCGATTTCTCAAAGAATAAGTAGTAAATTATCAAAATCATTTAATCAAGTAGAAGCGGCTTCAACGGCTGGGGTTAATATTATTTCCCGAGCCGGCTGGGGGTGTCCGGATCCCAACAATACAATGTTTGCTGGCACTGGTCGTTATTGGCCAGCCGAATATGTGCATTGGCAAAAAGTGATTATTCATCACACAGTCACTGCTAATAACGATCCTAACCCTGACCAAACCGTTAGAAATATTTGGCAGTATCATGCAATTTCTAATGATTGGGGTGACATTGGATATAATTTTTTGGTTTCTGCAGATGGACGAGTTTATCAAGGTCGTTTTGGTAATAACAATGTAGTAGGCGGACATGCTAGACCATATAATTATGGAACTATTGGTATTGCCGTTTTGGGAACTTATTCTGATGTACCAATTTCATGGCCACCCTTTGATGCACTAACATCTTTAATTGCTCAAAAGTCTCATGACAGTGGATTTACACCAGCTGGTTCAAGCAATTTCCAGAATTCTCTCGGAGGTTGGTTTTATAATATGCCAAACATAGTTGGTCATCGAGATTGCGCCGCTACAGAATGTCCAGGAATTATGTTGTATAATCAGCTTTCTCTTATTCGAAACACTTCCCAAAGTAAATATAATGCCTTGGATTACTCTTCACAATTCTCTAATCAGTCAGCTTATCCAACCCTTAATCCTGGTCAGCAGGCAACTGTCTGGATTGACTATAAAAATACAGGCCCTACGGCCTGGTACAACTTTGCTGATGGCAGTCACCCTCGGGTCAACCTGGCCACCTCTCATCCCATCAATCGCCGAAGCGCTTTTGGTTCAACCTGGGGAGGAGACCAGAACAGGCCCGGTACTTTTACCCAAAGACGCAATGGAGACGGTACTCTATCAGATACCAGTGTTATTAACCCGGGCGAGACAGCTCACTTCCAATTTGTTTTAAAAGCTCCAGTTAGCATTGCATCCACTACCTACCGTGAATACTTCCAGCCCATAGTTGAAGGTGTCACTACCATGAATGATCCTGGGACCTTTTTGAATGTTACAGTACCAACTATTACTTACTCTTCTCAATTTTATCATCAATCTAGTTACCCTTATATAAAAACTGGTCAACAAGCTAATGTTTTTATTTATTATCGCAATACCGGTAATGTTGCCTGGTACAATTCAGCCACGGTAGACCACCCCAGAGTCAACCTAGCCACCTCCCACCCCATCAATCGTCGGAGCTCTTTTGGTTCAGCTTGGGGAGGAGACCAGAACAGGCCCGGTACTTTTCATAAAAAATATGATCCTATTCATGGAACAATTCTTACAACTAACGTTGTTAATCCCAACGAGATAGCTATTTTTGAATTCACCCTAACTGCTCAAAATGGCATACCTTCTGGTGCTTACAGTGAATACTTCCAGCCCATAGTTGAAGGTGTTACCACTATGAATGATCCTTGGACCTTTTTGAATGTAAGTGTAATTTCTAATACGCCCGTCTACACATCACAGTTTTCTAATCAGTCAGCTTATCCAACCCTTAATCCTGGTCAGCAGGCAACTGTCTGGCTTGATTACAAAAATAAAGGCAATACTGCCTGGTACAATTCAGCCACTGCAGACCATCCGAGAGTCAACCTGGCCACCTCTCATCCCATCAATCGCCGAAGCGCTTTTGGTTCAACCTGGGGAGGAGACCAGAACAGACCCGGTACTTTTACCCAAAGACGCAATGGAGACGGTACTCTATCAGATACCAGTGTTATTAACCCGGGCGAGACAGCTCACTTCCAATTTGTTTTAAAAGCTCCAGTTAGCATTGCATCCACTACCTACCGTGAATACTTCCAGCCCATAGTTGAAGGTGTTACCACTATGAATGATCCTTGGACCTTTTTGAAAGTGACGGTGCCGGGAATACCAGGAACAAAAGTTCAAGTTACTTCAAATGGTAGTTATAAAATAGTTGATTTACAGGACACGCTTCTTGCTACTTGTGGGGCTGGCGCCGCTTCTGATGCATCTTATTCTAATGGAGTATATTATGTTTCAGCCGGCGGCATTCACACGAGCTCTTATCCCATTCACTTTGTTCCTTTAAATGGGGCAATCATGCAAATATTAACCTATTCTGACTCTAGCTATGGTAATAATTATAATGAGTTTAGGGATATTATTGAGGTTTGCTATTCTCCAAATTCTAATAAAGTTTGGGTGATTAATCAGCTTAGAATGCAGGAATATATAAATGGAATATGCGAAACCGGCAACGGAAGCCCCGGGGAATATTATAGAACTATGGCTATTGTCGCTAGAAGTTATGCTTATTGGCATTCATCGCGTCATGATCGATATCCAGGAGAACCATTTGATTTAAAAAATAGTCGTAATGGTAACGGTAATGATCAAGTTTACCGTGGTTATGTCGTGGAAAGAGTTTTTCCCAATGTTCCAACATATTCTTCGGCAACTAGCGGGCAAGTAGTGAATTATCCTGGATATTTAGTTTGTATTACCCCTTATTCACATGGTGGTAGACGTACGGGGCCATATGACCCCCTTGGAACCCTTCCTGGCAGTGGAAATCTTGCTTATCCTTGGCTGCAGGGCTCTTGGGATGCTTATGGCGATTTAAACGCCTGGCTTAATAATCCAGCAGGCAATCACTTAATTGGCTTGTCGGCATCAGGTGCTTCAGGTTATGCTAATGCTGGTGTTGGCGCCAGCGTAATATTAAAGCACTATTATGCTGGAACTGGAGTTGGATCAATTGGTGATCCAGGAATTAGAATAGCTATTTATGGATTTTAATTATCTAGATAAAATATTAATTAACAAGAATGGTTGAAAAATAATGAAAAAAATTCTTATTATAGCGGTTGTGATATTATGTCTTGGGCTTTTATTTTTACTACCTAAACTTACTCAAGCCCAAGCTCAAAATACACCTTATGTCCCAGGTGAAATTATCATTAAACTTAAATCCAGTCAGATTTCTATTAGCTCAGATAAAAAAAACTTTCGTGCCCAATCTTCTTTTTCTTTAAACAACTTAAACAAAAAATATAAAGTTCAAAGTATAGATAAAGCAATTAAAAACCTAAACCAGAGTAAAGATAAAGTCGGTTTGTCTAGAATTTATAAAATAAAATTAGGTAGTAATCAGAGTGTTTTGGAAGCAGTCCAAGAATACAAGCAAAAACCAGAAGTAGAATGGGCTGAACCAAATTATATAGTAAAAGCCGCTTTAGTGCCTAATGATACTTATTATGCATCACGTCAAGGGAATTTAACTAAAATTTCTGCACCGCAAGGTTGGGACATTACCACTGGATCTGCTTCTGTAACGATAGCTATTATTGATACCGGAGTTGATTATAATCATAACGATTTATCAACAAACATCTGGCCGAGTCGCGGATATAGATTTGTTGAGGATTATGTTAGTAATCCAGGAGATCCTCCTGCGGAGTGGATATACGTTCCATATACAACCGATCCAAATTATCCAATTGATGATAACGGTCACGGCACTCATTGCGCTGGAATTGCATCAGCTGTTACTAATAATGCGACTGGAATAGCTGGGGTTTCCTGGTCATCCAAAATTATGGCCGTTAAAGTACTTGATAATACTGGTAGTGGTTCAGATGCTGATTGCGCTTCAGGTATAGATTATGCAGCTTCCAATAGAGCAAATGTTATTAGTATGAGTTGGGGTGGCTACAGTGATGCTGAGCTTATCAGCGATGCTGTGGCTAATGCTTACGCCAGTGGATGTGTTTTAGTCGGGGCTGCTGGTAATAATAATGTTCAGACTCAATTTTATCCAGCAGCTTATACCAATGTTTTAGCTGTTGCTTCAACAGACAGTGCTGATCACAAATCATCCTTCTCTAATTATGGAGGCTGGGTTGATGTTTCGGCTCCAGGTGAAAATATTTATAGTACTTTGCCTACAGGTATTTATCCCACAGGGTATGGTTATGGGTCTGGAACATCTATGGCCTGTCCTCATGTTTCAGGATTAGCGGCTTTGATAAAAGCACAGTATCCTTCTTTAATCAATGCCCAAATAGTAAATCAGATTAAGTCAAAAGCAGACAACATTGATAGTCTTAATCCTTCCTATGCAGGAAAGTTAGGCACTGGCAGGATTAATGTTTATAAATCATTGGGAGGCGTTACTCTTACCTACACCTCCCAGTTTTCTAATCAGTCAGCTTATCCAACCCTTAATCCCGGCCAGCAGGCAACTGTCTGGCTTGATTACAAAAATAAAGGCAATACTGCCTGGTACAATTCAGCCACTGCAGACCATCCGAGAGTCAACCTAGCCACCTCTCATCCCATCAATCGTCGAAGCGCCTTTGGTTCTACCTGGGGAGGGGATCAGAATAGACCCGGTACTTTTCACCAGAGACGAAATGGTGATGCCACTCTATCAGACGCCAATGTTATTAACCCAGGTGAGACAGCTCACTTCCAATTTGTTTTAAAAGCTCCAGTTAGCATTGCACCTGCTACTTACCATGAATACTTCCAGCCCATAGTTGAAGGTGGCACCACCATGAATGATCCCTGGACCTTTTTAGATGTGACTGTAAGTTTATAAATAATTTTAGATTATCCAATTTTAAATAGAGGGTGTTAACCCTCTATTTTTTATTTGTATTACTTGAAAATATAGCTAATGAATGATATTTTATATAAACAGAATAAATTTTAAAAGGAGATTAAATGAAAAAGAAAAAAATCATGGTTATTTATGGTACGCGTCCAGAAGCAATAAAAATGGCGCCAGTCATTAATAGATTTAAAAAAGAAAAAAATATTAATGTTTCTGTCTGCGTAACAGCTCAGCATCGTGAAATGCTTGATCAAATTAATAGCTGGTTTAATATTGATGCCGATTATGACTTAAATTTAATGAAAGATAATCAATTTATTTCAGAAATTACAGCAGACGCCTTAAGAGAAATAGAAAATATCTTATCAATTGAAAAACCAGATATAATTTTAGTTGAAGGAGATACTACAACTGCTTTTGTCGGCGCATTAGCTGCTTTTTATCAAAAAATTCCTATAGGATATCTAGAATCAGGTTTAAGAACTTGGAATAAATATTCTCCTTATCCAGAAGAAATTAATAGAGTTTTAATCTCCCATTTAGCTGATTTACATTTTGCGCCAACTCAAATGTCAAAACGAAATTTAGAAATGGAAAATATTAAATCAAAGAATATTTTTGTTACAGGAAATACTGTTATTGATGCCCTATTTAATACAATTGAACGATTTGATAAGGATTATCTTTTAGGAAACAATAAAAAAATTAGTCTTAAGAATAAATTTATATTAGTTACTGTACATAGACGAGAAAACTTTGGCGAACCATTAAAGAATATTTGTTTAGCAATAAAAGAATTAGTTCAAAAAGAAAAAATTGAAGCAGAAATCATTATTCCAGTGCATCTTAATCCAAATGTTAGAGGTATTGTTTTTGCTCTTCTTAGAAATATACCAAATATTCATCTTGTTGATCCACTCAATTATCCAGTATTCTGTAATTTAATGGCTAAAAGTTATTTAATCTTAACCGATTCTGGCGGAATTCAAGAAGAAGCTCCTTCTTTAGGCAAACCAGTATTGGTGTTACGTGAAAATACGGAACGACCAGAAGGTGTTAATGCAGGGACAGTAAGAATTGTAGGAAGAAAAAAAGAAAATATTATCAAGGAAGTAAAGAACTTAATTGAGAATAAAAAAGCATATATAAAAATGTCAAAGGCAAAAAATCCTTATGGAGATGGCCATTCATCGGAAAGGATTATTAAGACAATATTAAGATTTTTAAATGATTAAAAATTACTATTTGAAGATTAAAAAACTATTTTTTTCTAAAACAGCTCGTTATTCGGGCATTGTTTTTGTTGGGAATATAGTCGCTGCAGGTTTGGGATTTCTATCAATGGTTATTGTTTCACGGGTTCTCGGTCCATACAATTTTGGTATTCTTTCAATCGTTATGGCTGTTATTGCTGTGATTAATGGCTTAACAGATTTTGGAATTGGCACAGGTGTTGTTCGATTCTCTTCACTATATTTAGAGAATAATCAAGATAGAGCTGATGCTTTAATGAAGTTGGCTTTTAATTTAGAAATAATCATTGGCGTTTTAATAGTAATTTTTGGGCTTATATTTGTTCATCCATTGGCTAATCTTTTGGGAGGTGAATATTTAGTCTTTCCTCTAAAGCTTGCTCTCTTAGGTGGATTGGGTCTTTCAATGAGCGCATATGTCAATATGATTATGCAAGCCTATCAAAAATTTTTGAAATTTTCTTTATTGGCAATTGGTGTAGCTTTTTTAAAATTAGCTGGAATCGGAATATTATTTGTTTTAAGTATCTTAAGCCTTAATAATGCAGTTATTTTATATGCCGTTATTCCAGTCATAGGCTTTATTATAGGCTTTTTTTTAATTCCTAAAAAATTTTTATGGCAAAAACCACAAACTTCACAAAAGGAAGTTTTTATAGAGCTTTTCCATTTTTCAAAATGGCTTATGGTTTCTTTCTTGGCAACAACAATTATTGGACGACTTGATATTTTTTTATTATCACATTTTCGAGGAAGTGAACAGGTAGGAATTTATGCTGCAGCTTTTCAATTGTCATTATTTTTACCATTACTTTTAGGCGCGATTATAACTGTACTAATTCCAAGGGTTTCTAAGTTTACAAAAAAAGAAGAATTCATCTCGTTTATTAAAAAATCTTTGCTTGGTTCGACCTTAATAGTCTTAATTATGTTACCTATTTTAATTTTTGCTAAACAATTTATTCTTCTAATTTTTGGCAGTAAATATGAAAACTCAATTTTACCCTTTCAGATTTTATTTGTTAATTTCTTAATAGCCATAATGGCCAATCCTATATGTACGATTATTTATGCTCTGAATAAAACCAAAATAACAGCCTTTATTAATATAATTCAGTTACTACTTGGAATTGTTCTTTTTTACTTTTTAATCCAAAATTTCGGAACTGTTGGAGCAGCTCTTGGACAATTAAGTATTGGTACGATAGGTCCCTTAGCGGTTGTTGGTTATGTCTTTTGGGCCGTCAATAATTTAGACAATAAATATAGTAATTAACGGAGCGTTTATGATAAAAAAATTAATAAATAAGGTCCTTTCTTTTCCGCCTTTAAATAAAATTGCTGAAATAAGTTTGCAAAATAAGATATTTAATGAAGCTCACAAGGCATTTTTTTTGGATCAAAAAAAATTCCCTGAAGGAATAATTTTTCCTTCAAAATTTGGTAGGGGTTTACCCGAGAGAGTTGTTGAACTTGTTTTTGTAAAACTTTCTTATAGCCCAGGTGTAGAAGTATTGGACGTTGGACATGCTAACGCTATGATTTGTCACAGAAAACTAGTTTCGATTCTTCCAAATCCAAAGCATATAACGGGCATTGACATTGCAAAACCAACATATAATACATCTTCCCTATATAAAAAATCATACATTTCTAGCATTACAAAAACACCATTTAATGATGAGTCTTTTGATTTAATATGGTGTATTTCCTCATTGGAGCATTTTGGAATGGATAACTCTACATATACTGACAATTTTTTTCAAGAAAACGAAATGGACAAGAAAGCAATATCAGAAATGATTAGGATACTTAAAACTGGAGGAAAACTATTAATAACAGTTCCATATGGCCGTTATGAAGAATACGGTTGGTTTAGAAATTATGATAAAAAACATTGGCAAGAATTGCTTGATACAGTGAGACCACAATCTAATATAAAGGAACTATATTTTAAGCATAATAAGGATGGATGGTTAAAATGTAAGCCAGGTGAATTAGCCCAGGTATCTTATTTTGGCCAGAAAAATTATGGGGCAGCTGCAATTGCCATTTGTTTGATTACAAAAAAAATAGACTAAAATAAAAAAAAGATGATTGAACCATTAATGAAAAAACACCTAAAAGGATTTAAGGCAAAAAATATTTTGGATGTAGGACCCGGGTATAGCAATTTTGCTCGCAATGTAGCTAAGATAACTGGTGCTACAGAAATTGAATATTTTGATTGTGATTCCAAAGTTTTAGATTGGCAAATTCAAGAAAGTAAAAAAGATGATATTGAAGCCAACGGATTATCTATAAATTTGAATTCCAATAATCTTAACAAATTAAAAAAATCATATGACATTATTTTATGTATGGAGTTGTTAGAACATTTATCCAATGTTCGGGAAACAATTATATCACTAAGAAAACTATTATCACAAAATGGACGAATAATAGTAACTGTTCCAACCAAAAAATCTGAGCGGTGGTTAAAAAAAATTAATCCATCTTATATGAAAAATGAACCTTATGGACATGTAAGAGAATTTGATGAGCAAGGCATTAAAAATTTACTAAATAAGGCCGGTTTTGAGATTGTGGTTTTTATCCCCACTCAACCTCACTATTTTATAATGCATACTTGGATTTTTGGCTCTAGGATGAGAGTTGAAAATTCGACAGGAAAAATAATTACGAAAGGAATGAGGGCAAGAATTGGTGATCTTATTTTTAGGGCAAGTAGAAAAATATTCTTACTAACGGATGCGGAAAAATGGGGACGTATTTTTCCAAGAAATTATTTTATAATAGCAAAAAAATCATGAAAATATTTTTTGATGCAACTGTTTTTGAACAACCTTTTACAGGTGTTGCTAAGTCTACGTTAGAACTTTATAAAGCTTGTTTTGATATCGACTCAAATATTCAATTTACTGCTTTGTATAAAAATAATTTATATGAAAAACTTCCTCACAAAATTAAATCAGTTCAAATTGCTAAATATGTACCAAATAAAATTTGGAGGCATTTAGTTATTTCCTCTAAACTTAAATCAGAAAAGAATAGTATTATACATTTTCCCTGGAATGGCAATATTCCAAAACTACCTTCTGATATTACAGTTATTACAACTTTCCATGATGTTTTACCTTTAATAATTCCTGAATATTTTAAATCAAATAAGGAGAAGGTTCAATATTGTAAAAAAGTCCAAAAAGATATTAATCGCACAGATCTTTTAATAACAGACTCCGAATTTTCTAAAAAACAAATTATAAAAAATTTTAAACTTAAAAAAGATCCAATTGTAATTTATTTAGGTCCAAGTATAAAGCTTAAAAAACATTTAGAGAATAAATACAATAGCTATTTTCTTTATGTAGGTGGATATGATAAACGTAAAGGCATAGAAGAATTGATAAATATATTTTTAAAACTAAAGCAAGAAAAGGAAATAGAAAGTAGACTTATTTTAACCGGAGCTAAAAAATATTATTCAGCGGAATTAAAAAAACTTATTTATAAAGGAATAAAAAATAATTCAATATCAGAACTAGGGTATGTAGAAGATAATTTATTAGCTAATCTTTTTTTAAATGCCAAAGCGCTTATTTATCCTTCAAAATATGAAGGTTTTGGATTGCCAATTTTGGATGCCATGAGCCTTGGTTGTCCTGTGGTTACTACTCGAGAGACTTCAATTCCCGAAGTTGGTGGCGATGCTCCATTGTATATTGATTCTGATAATAAAAATGAATTTACAAATGCTGTAATAAATATAGAAAAAGATATAAATTTAAGAGAAAAATTAAAAGCCAAAGGATTGAAGCAGTCTAAAAAATTTTCTTGGCAGAAATCTGCTGCAAATTTTTTAAAAAATTTACAAAAAGTGGTAAAGGAAATATGATCAGAATATCCATTATTGCAACTTTTATTAATGAAGAAAAAGCCATTGGCCCTTTTTTGGATTCTGTTTTAAAGCAGACTCAAAAGCCAGATGAAATTGTTTTAGTTGATGGCGAAAGCGATGATAGGACAGTCGATATTATTAAATCATATATGTCAAAACTACCTATTAAGCTTATCATAAAATCAGGAAACCGGTCCGTGGGCCGAAATACAGCAGCGCGTGAAGCAAAAAATGATATTATTGCCTGCACTGATATTGGCTGTATTTTAGATAAAGGCTGGCTCAAAAATATCATTCAGCCATTTGAAGAAAATGAAAAAGTTATGGTTGTTTCAGGTTTTTTTAAAGCAGCTCCTAAGACATTTTTTGAAAGGGTATCGTCAACTTTTATGTTAACTGATCATGATAATATTAATTCTGATGAATGGTTGCCATCATCACGATCCATTGCTTATAAGAAAGAAGCTTGGCAAAAAGCAGGCGGCTATCCAGAAAATATGAATTTAAATGAAGATACTCCTTTTGCTTTAGCTTTTAAAAAAGCAGGCTACAAATTTTATTTTGCGCAAAATGCAATTGTTTATTGGCGTCCTCGTCCAAACATAAAAGAATTTTTTAAACAATACTACTCTTATGCTAAGGGAGATGGGCAAGGATTGATTCACTGGAAAAATTATTTAGCCAGAACGATAAAATATTTAGTAGGAATAGTTTTAATTATTTTAGGTTTCTGGATATATATTTTTTGGATTTTAGCTATTTTAGCATTTCTATATTATATTACTAAGAGATCTATTCGTGTTTGGCGAACAATTCCCGGCATCAAAACATTTTTTTTAGTCACATTTTTAATTTTAATAGATGATATTGCTGAATTATTTGGTTTTTGGATTGGTTTATTAAAAAACAAGTTAAAAAATAGAAAATAGCATATGGGAAAGAAATATCAACAAGAAAATATAGATTCGATTTGGGACAATGTTGCTGGAAGCTATAATTATAAGATCTATTGGAAAGGGCTAGAGAATCAAGCTAATTTACATCATTTGTTATTACATATTGGTAATCCGAAAGGTAAACGAATTATTGAAATGGGATGCGGCAGTGGCTTTACCTCGCTAGTATTAGCTCAAAAAGGAGCTAATCTTGCCATTTTGGATATTTCTCAAAAGTCATTAGAAATAGCAAGTTCCACTTTTGTAGAATTTAAACTATCAAAACCAGAAGTTTATAAAAAAGATGCAATAAATAGCAAGTTACCATCTAATAGTTTCGATATTGTTTGGAATGGTGGAGTTATTGAGCACTTTTTGGATGATGGGAAAAAAGAATTAATCAGAGAAATGTATCGTATAACTAAATCTAGAGGAAAAATAATTATTCTTGTTCCCAATGCTTGGTGTTTACCTTTTCAGTTAGCTCAATTTTGGCAAAAAATTACCAAAAAGTGGCCTTATGGATTTGAAGATGATATAAGCCCAAGAAAATTAAAAAAATTATGCAAATCCTTAAACATTGAAAAATTTAAAACTTATGCATTCAATCCTATTTTAGGTTGGCGCTGGATTCCCAAAATAAATAAATTAATAAAAGTTTTAAATTATGAAAATATTAAGCATCATTGTCGAAAGTCAAGAATAGGCTTTATATCTATTTTAATCATTGAAAAAAATAAAGCATGAACAAATTATCAACAATTTTAATTATTAAGAATGAAGAGGATAAAATAGAGGCATGTTTAAAAAGTATTAATTGGACAGATGAAATTATTATTATTGATGATGAAAGTTCTGATAATACAGTTTCCTTAGCTAAAAAGTATACAAAGAATATTTATGTTAGAAAATTAGACAATTTTGCTTCACAAAAAAACTATGGAATAAGCAAAGCTCATTTTTTATGGATTTTAAACATTGATGCTGATGAAATAATTACGCCTGGGCTTAAAAATGAGATAAAAAATATATTTAAAAATCAGAATTTAAAAGACGGTTATTTTATTCCTTTTAAAAATTATTTAGGCAAAAAATGGTTAAAACATGGAGGACTTTATCCTGATTACCATTTAAGATTATTCAAAAAAGATAAAGCAAGATTTGAAAAATCAGTTCATGAAGAGATTAATCTAAAAAATGTTGGTTATTTAAAAAATACAATCATCCATTCAACCTACGATGACTATAAGGATTTTTGGAAAAAAGTAAAAAAATACTCACGTATTGAAGCAAGACTATATACAAACAAACCTTCTTTTCTATCTTATTTTAAGCCAATAAAATTTTTTTTAGGAATTTACTTAAAAAAACAAGGATTTCGTGATGGATTTGCTGGTTTTATTAATGCTTTATTTTTAAGCCTCTATGACTTACGGGTATATTATTATACAAGGAGAAATAATCAATGAAAGTTTTAATGCAAACCAGACCGGATATTTATAAACGTGGTGGTGGTGATTTTATTCAAATGAGTAAAACGAAAGAATTTTTAGAAAAACTAAATGTAGAAATTGATATTTCGACCGATTCTAAAGCTAAATTAAAATACTATGATGTAGTTCATATTTTTAATACCCCTTTTTTTGACCATTCATATGCCTGTTTGATTAATGCTAAAAATCAAGGAAAACCAATAGCTTTTTCAACTATATATTGGAACCAGGAAGAATTGGCCTTAGAGTGTTATAAAGGTAAGTTTCAATTGCTTAAAAACTTTTTAGGTAAAAGATTGGGCAAGCAGATAGTTAGATTAAAAAATGAACTGTCTAAAAATGGGCAGCTTTTTAAGAAAATTTTACATGAAAGTGACGTTTTGTTACCTAATTCAGAAGTTGAAAAAAAGTTTTTGATTAAAGATTTTTATCTTGATGCAGACAAAAAATTTGTTATTGTCCCTAATGCAGTAGATTCAAAACTTTTTATTAAACTGAATCCCTTAGAGTTTGTAAAAAGATACAAAGTTAAAGATTTTATTCTTTGTGTTGGTCGAATAGAATGTCGTAAGAATCAACATAATTTAATTGAAGCCTTAAATGGTACAAAAGTTCCCCTAGTTTTAGTTGGATCGACTGAATTTGATAAAGATTATTATCAGTTATGTCTTGAGAAAGCTAAACAAAGGGATAATGTTATCTTTATTAATGATTTACCACATGATCAACTTCCTTCAGTTTATGCAGCAGCAAAAGTTCATGCTTTGCCCAGTTGGTATGATACACCAGGTCTATCAAACTTAGAGGCGATTTTAGCCAATTGTAACATTGTTACTACCGATAGAGGTCCAATGTACGAATATTTTCAAGATATGGTTTGGCTCTGTGCCCCAGGCGATTTAGATTCAATAAAAAGAGCTGTTTTTAAAGCCTATGAAGCTCCATTTAATCAAAAATTAAAAGATTTTATAATTGAAAATTTTACTTGGCAAAAAACTGCTCAAAAAACTTTAGATGCTTATCGATTAATTTTTAAAAATAAGAATCCATGAAAATAGGTATAGATACAAGAATATTAACTGCTAAAAAGACTGGTGTAGGTTACTATATTAACAATTTAATTCCAGCAATTTTGAATTTAGATAAAAAAAATGAATATATTTTATTCGGCACAGATCTCGAGTTAAAAAATCCAAACTGTCAACAAATAATTATTGATGGGAAAAAAAAGAAATTTCTTTCATTTTTATGGAAAAAATTTAAGTATCCCAAAATAGAGAAGATTATTGGTGAAGTTGACCTACTGTTTTATCCCAACTTTACAATTTTGCCTTCAGATTGTTCCAATATTATCATAGTGATTCATGATTTGTCTTATTTAAAATTTCCTCAATATGTAGAAAACAAGAACCTTCTTTTTTTAAAAAAAGAAGTCCCGCATGCATTAAAAAAGGCAAAGCAAATTGTTGCTGATTCTGAGGCAACAAAAAAAGAAATTATCAAGAATTTTAAAATTTCACCAGAAAAAATTTTAGTTATTTATGGAGCTATATCAAATAAATTTTATAAGAAATGTGGCAGTAAAGATATTAAAAAAAATAAAGAGAAATACAAAATCAGGCATAATTATCTTTTATTTGTTGGAACACTTGAACCACGTAAAAATATAATCAGACTTTTAGAGGCTTATCAGGATTTAT
>Ga0315274_10000108_pt1 | contig 119133 bp, 113 predicted proteins | sample YL17G02_20_MG_FD_203700 | JGI IMG/M metagenome (GOLD analysis project Ga0315274, IMG submission 203700) | Sediment microbial communities from Yellowstone Lake, YNP, Wyoming, USA - YL17G02_20 | ecosystem: Environmental > Aquatic > Freshwater > Lake > Sediment | place: USA: Wyoming | collected...
GAGTCCTCTAAAGCAGCGAAAGGATTCAAGCTTGCAATTGGTTGTAGCATTCCGATACGGAATGGGGGCACCGGAACCTGCGCTTGAATTCCTGCAGGTTGAGTTCCCGCAATTCCAAACCCCGAGCCCGCCAAAATAGAAGCGAACATCATCGCGAAAACGATTCCCACAGCCTTTACCGAACCTCCAATATCCATTCAATTCCCCCTTTCGAACTGGTTTTCATGGGAATATCGCTATAAGTATGTTATGTCAAAATGTAGGTGACTGTCAACTTAGTGGAGCGCGAGATGTAGAGCTACTGCTGACGTTTTGAGGTGCCTAACCCATCTGGGATGTGGATGCAAACCAGAAGGGATGGGCTATTCTGGAAACACTGTTCGAAGTACTTGAACGTGGGCATGTTTTCGAACGCAGGAGGAAGAGCTCCCTCGCAAAGGCCCTGGCAGTCTACTCCTACCACTTCGGCTTGTCCCTCAGACGGACAAGCCAGCTGGTCTCGTTCCTCGAACCGGCCTCTCACGAGTCCGTGAGGAAATGGTATCGAAGGCTCGGCGGGGCGATCCCTCCCGCGCAGAGGAAGCGCAGGAGCATCGTCGCCATCGACGAGACCAAGCTGAAGATCTGCGGAAACCAGTTCTTCATCTGGGCGGCCATCGACGTCCACTCCAGAGAGGTCTTCGCACTCGGAGTGTCCTCGGGAAGAACGGACCTGGAAGCTATGGGCTTCCTGAGGAAGGTCTTCTCGCTGTGCGCTGGCGAACCAATCTCAGTAGTTCGTAATCACCTCCCCACCGAGCCAGCGTTCGGTCTCTTCTCCGGCACTTCTAAGGCCAGTGTGAACTCGTAGTTCCGCTCGAGGATGTACTGGAGCATTGCCAGGAACCTCTCATATGGGAGGAGGTCCTCGTGGACCGTCCTCCCTCCCGGCCCCCTCCTCGTCGTGGACAGGTTGGTCCACTTCTTCTCGACCCATGCGTTCACGAGCAGGAGGCTCGTCGCGACATACAGGACCCGCAGCTTCGGGTCCCTCGTCGATGTCCTGATGCGGCTATCGGACAGCTCGCGGTAACTCGACTCGATGCCGAACCGCAGGCGGTACTCCGCCAGCATCCTGTTGAGTGGGGGATGATGTGAGCTGCTGGCGAAGAGGTATGTGACGGCCTTGTTCTTCCCCTGCCTGCCCTTCGAGTATGTCACCACGGCGTGAATCGGGAAGGTGACAGTGGCTCCCGTCCTCGAACTCCTCATCGTGTAGAGAGTCGTGTAGCTCTTCCTGCCCTTGACGAGGGCGCGTGTGCCGCCCCCCTTCCCGCGCACTATCGCCGGCATGAGGAACTGGATGTTTCTCTCCTGGAGGTGTCTGATGATGTCCGCTGTGAAGAATGCCCTGTCCAGGTAGAGGCACTTGATTTCGATGCCCTGGCTGCTGATGAGACGGAGGATCTCCTCGAGGACCTTGAGCCTGCCATCTGAGTTCCTCACGAACGCCAGTGCCACCGTGACTCTCCGTCCTGAGAGGATCGTGTAGGCGGTCGCATATGCGTGGAACCAGGTCGTGCCCGACTTCGGCTTGCCCCTCACGACCTCGTCCTCGCGCATCCTTGGCTTCCCGTGGTACGGGATGAGGGTGTAGTCGACGGCGACCTTGAGGGGGCGATTGGGCAGCAGGCTGGCTGCCTGCTCCGCCAGGAGCTTATTGGCTCTCTTCAGGAGCAGCTTCAGCGTGAGGCCGTGAAGACGATAGCGAACCACACCCTCGCTCGGAGCACGCTGGTGCTCCTGGCAAATCCTGCTGGTGGAGGTCTCCCTGGACGCCGCCAGCGCGAGTACGCTGGCTATGTCGTTCGGCGAATACTTCCCATGGAATCTCTTGCCGAGCAGCCTGAGTATCCAGAACACCGCTACTTCGACGATCTCCTCGGCGGTGACCCTCCTCCGGGCGTTCCCGGGGCAAGGGTTATTTGTCCCACAAGCGCATGTGTCTACAGAGCCTTTCGAGGCTCTGTCATCCCATCCTTGAACCAAGCGTTTCACCAACACTGGCAAGGATGGGGCGACTCCTAATGGCTACGAAAACGAGCACGTCGAAGTGAGAATCTGAATACGTCAAGAAACGACTTTACGAACTACTGAAGCTCGGTTATCGTGGTGATTGGCGTCACGGGGTGGCCCACTACCGCGAGAATCGTTCGTGCCCAGGTCCTGTCCCTCAAGACGAGGATGTTTGTGGAGCGCTCCAAGGCAATCGGTGCTGGAGAATGGCACATAATCAGGACGCACATCTTCCCCAACGTAGTCCCCCTGATCTTCGCGAACGCGATACTCACGATCGCGATTTCGATCCTTTCAGAGAGCACGCTGAGCTTCTTAGGCATCGGCCCGCAGGATGTCCAAACCTGGGGTCGAGTCCTCGAGGACGCATACAACCAAGGTGTTGTGCTCGTTCCCGCTCAATCGCTCTTCCTCATCATCCCCGGACTATGCATCGTGTTCGTCGTCCTCGGCTTCGCTTTCATCGGCTACGCGATGGACGAAGTTCTGAACCCGAAGCTGAGGAAGAGATAACCGCGATTCCGGCTGACACCTGGTCGTGTCCTCCGTGGAATATATGCACGTTTCCGTTGGAGAAACTCGAGATATTCTTGCGGCAGTGGTCAGAGAGTCAGCAGGGGCTGGTCACAAGAGTTTTGCAACAAGGCCAGCTTTCGCTCATTCAACCAGTAGATATGGACTCCGGACGTTGAGTATTATGTGTCACGGTACATCGTGCGTGAAGGCGAATGCGAGATTCGAACATCAGAATTCAAAAGCTTCAGCCAGATATCGGTGACCTTCAGCATGGTGCGATTGATGTGCTGGGCGGGAAGACGAGAATAATGAGGCACTACCGTGCAGATATGTTAGTCAGCACTAGTTTGGTGTCAGTCTTGTTCAGGAGGTTCGGTTCCGCGGTGATGAGTTTGTACAAGAAGCTCCTCATCATATCCTCTCGGTAGACTTGGTCGTTGTCAAGAGCCGCCTTGAGAATCGTCACTTTATCCTCATCAGTCAGGTCGTCATAATATCTCAGGAATTTCAGTTTGCATCGAGTCTCCTTGTAACTCCCACTAGTGGCGAAACTGGTGACTAGCCGCTTGCGGAATGAAGCTGACAATTCGTCAATTTGGCTTATCTTCCTAGCTATCTTCTCGGCGGAGGATTCAAAATCAATCACTTTCTCTTGCGTTTGAATATCGTATGTGAGCGTCGGCTTTAATGCTTGAATTCTAGCTGCAAATCCAAAAGGGTTGATTCCAACCTTGAAGGGCAAGATGACGGTATTTCTCGCGATTGCGTATCCAATTTCCTGGCTGACATAGCTTGACTTCTTTGCCCTGACTGTCAGAATCACGATTAGGACTTGGGAAGAATCCAATGCGCTGAAAATCTCCCGCGCCCATTCCTCACCGCCTTCGATATCTTCATGAGCGAGGAACGCGGAGACTCCGTAGTATTCCAGGTATCGCTTCAGGTTACCCGCTATACCCTTGTCTTTGTTTGAGTAACTCAGGAAGACCCTGACGATCGGCTCTTTGCGGCCTCGTTTGCCCATCTTCGACAATTTGGCCAATTTCCCTCTTCCTCGCCAAGGCTATAGGTTGGCCTACAAATAGGTATTGGGTCTGCCGGTCATTGAGGAGTAGGTGCAGTGTGTTGCGAATCGACACCGAGCTAGGTAGTAGCCCCGGCCAGCGCCTTAGCTGCGATGCGTTTAGTCTGCGCACTTTCAGCCTCACGATTCGCCAAGAATTGCCCCGATCTAGAGAGGTTCAGAATCAACCGAGGTGCAGCTCGAAAAGGCCATATCCGGTCGTTGACGAAAAAGAGAACGCAAAAGGTTTTTATCTCGGTGCATAGAACCCCGAATTGAAAAACAGCCAGACATCTAGGTTCAAGTCCGGCTCCCTATGCCGCTAATCGCAGACTGTTCTCCTGGATTGGCTGATCAGCAACTAGGACTGGAGCAGAAGTCGACCCAATCGGGGAAGGTCATAAAGAAAAGGGAAGAGGCCGGACCCGCCTCTTCAACCTAGAGGTTTGGTGCATTCTCCTCGAATTCCAATCCTCGCTGATTAGAAAAGAGCCAGAAAGTCGAAAGTGGGGTAGATCGGATTTGAACCGATGACCTCATGCTCCCAAAGCACGTATCATACCAAGCTAGACCACTACCCCATGGTCGGCCTTGAGACCGGATTAACGCCCTCTGCAATAAAAGGATTCTGCTGATTTCAGGGCAGAAGCTTTGGCAGTTCCTTCAAGAACAGTTCGATGGCCCTGCCTCTGTGTGATATCTTGTTCTTCTTAGTGACCTCGATCTGGGCATAGGTCTCGGCGTGGCCCTCAGGCACGAACACTGGATCATATCCGAAGCCACCGGTCCCTGCCTTCTTCTCGGATATCGAGCCTTTCGCGACGCCTTTCGACATGTGAGGTTTCTTGCCTGGCACTAGGAATCCTATACAGCATTCGAACCTAGCCGAACGCTTCTTGACTCCCTCCATGAGACGCAATATGCCATCGCAGCCGACCGTTCTGAACACGTACGAGGAGTAGACACCAGGGAATCCCTTGAACGCGTCTATGAACAAGCCGGAATCATCGATCATGAGCGGCCTCTGGTATCTCTCAATGAGCCAGTTCAGTCCCGGGACGATTGTCTCCTCGAGCGTATCAGCTTGGATCTCGGGATATGTCGTCTTGATGTGCTCCAGCTCATACCCGTGCTCCTTCATCTGCTGGGAGATCTCCCTGAACTTGCCGTCATTGCTCGTGACGAAGGCTATTCTTTTCGTGTGTACCGCCCCCTCTTCTCGATCTCCTCGACCTTCTTCAGGACCGCAGCACCTGGAGGATAAGCCCGGACATATGCATCTTTCACGGCTTCGTAGAGTTCGCCCCGTTTGTAGTGGGCAGAGTGGAAGGCCTCCTCGAGAAGGTGCATGTCAACTCCCTTGTCTTCGAGCTCGGATGTCTTTGAGCCGAGTGAGAAATCGATGACAACGATCCTGTCGTCGTCCAATAGCATATTGCTCGTGGTGAGATCTCCGTGGACTATGTCGTTGGCGTGCAACCGCGCGGCTATCTCGCCAATCTTCCTGCACACCCCCTCGGCCTTTTCCGCGGGAAGGCTTTCCAGTGCGTCTTTCACGCGTATGCCCGGTATCTCCTCCATCACGATTCTGTTATCCGCGAGGTCGACCGAATAGATGATCGGCACTGAGACACCCGCCCTTCGGGCTTCGAGCATCAGCCTCACCTCATTCTTGATCCTGAAGGTCTGAAGGGATTTGTCCAGGATTGGATGCCTATAGCTCTTGACAACGCGCTGCTTGAGAACCACGCTTCTGTTCATCCAAGCTGCAGAATCCAGCCTGGCTTCAGCGCCTACCCTGTGGACGGTCACGGGTCGGATTAAACGCTGTGGGGCTATAAAGCCTGTCCGCGTCGGGCATGACTCTCCCTTGGACAAGCGGGACATCCAGACTTGTCCGACACATCGCCTCTTGCATATTGAGTAGCCATCTAAGAAGGATCGGAACGCAGAGTATCCCTACAAGAACAGTCAAGAAAGAGGCGGCCTCACCGAACACATCGACCAGAACCCACCACACAGGATTCATTGCGGTCATCACCGCAGCGATGATGAGATTCGGTTTGAGAGACAGACGCAAGAAGATGTAGGAGAACGACGCGATTGACACGAATATCAGCACGAGTGCGATAGTCCAATTCCCGGCATCGAAGCTCAGAACGCGGAAGTATCCAGTTCTGTAACCACCACCCAATGTAGAGAGCTTGAGATACCGTTCCTGCGCGACGATGTAGTAGTCGACAAAGGCGCCAAGGAGAGTCACGAGAAATCCGACCGATAACACGCCCGCCATGAATCTGAATCTGTTTGCTGGCAATGCGCCCAAGTCCTTTCCGAATCTCTTGAACGAGACTAGGAGTAGCGCAGAAAACCAGAACAGGTTGACGACTATGTTTATTACGAACAGCCAGGAGATGCTGCTCAAAGGGTTAGTCAGGGCGAAGGTCGTGTCGGGCGGCGGGGGCGGCACATTAGGATTAGCTGATGACAGAACAGAGATTGCGAGTACAGATCCGGTGATCATAAGAACGGGCAGCTGAGCTGCGCTCAGTCTCCAATGGTCTCCCCGAACCATCATAGGCTTGACCTTTCTCTCCCGACAACGATTATTGCAGCCGTGCTATATACCCCTTTTCTCCGAGACACAAAGGCAACTCCGCCAAGCTCCTTGACTTCGACCTTCTCACATATCCCCTGTATTCGCAACGCTTATCACCATCCATCCCAATCGAGGCATGTGCCACACATATCGCTCGGCTCGACTCGGCTTGACGAACTCCTTGAAGGAGGACTTGAGGGAGGAGCGATCACTTTATTCTTCGGAGAAGCTGGAAGCGGCAAGACCAACATCTGCCTGCAGGTCGCCAGGAACGTCGCCCTGACTGGCAAGAAGGTGATATTCATCGACACGGAGGGAGTATCTCTCGAGCGGTTGGAGCAAATCGCGGGGGATAGCTTCGAGGAGGTCATGAAGAACATCCTGTTCTTCGAGCCCCATTCGTTCGATGAGCAGGAGAAGTTCGTCGATAAAGCCGTCAAACTGGCTGAGAGCTCTCTTGAGGTCGGAGTGATCATACTCGATTCGGCAACGATCCATTATCGTCTCACTAGGAACGACGAGGAGAAAGGGGTGAGGAAATCGCTCAGCCCTCAGCTGGCGAAACTCCTTGCTGTCTCGAGAATCAAGGACATACCGATCCTGCTCACATCGCAAGTGTATACGGACCTCGATAAGGGGACCTTCGAACCCCTTGGGGGACATGTGCTCCTTCACAATGCCAAGGCCATCATCAGGCTCGACAAGGTCAGCACGGGAACAAGAAAAGCGGTGATAATCAAGCACCGGCACCTCGAAGAGGGGAAGAATGCCAACTTCAAGCTGACAAAAGATGGCGTCGACTAGGTCTTTCTCTTCACCATGAAGTCGGCTAGCGCGATGAGCGTCTTCTTGTGCGGTGAATCCACCAGGACTGAGAGCTTCTCCTTCGCCTCGGAGATCAGGCCGTCTGCAACCTTGGTGGCGTGGTCGATCGCGCCGACGTCGTCAAGGACATCCCTCGCTCTCTCGAGCTCCTTAGTGGTCGCATTCTTCTTCCCAAGGATCGACAGAAATTCCGTTCTCTCTGGTCCTTTCAGATCCTCAAGTGCCTGGACCACTATCAGAGTCTTCTTCCCGTTTCTGATGTCGTTAAGGACGGGTTTGCCGAAGGTCGCTTGGTCAGATTCAAGATCGAGCACGTCATCCCATATCTGAAAACCAAGACCTATCAGTCGGCCGTACTCGGCAAGAGCCTCCTCTTGCTCGTCAGTGGCGCCACCCACGATTGCTCCGCCCTGCGCCGCCGCAGAATATAGGATCGCAGTCTTCAGCTCTATCATCTTCAAGTACTGATCGGATGTGACCTTCTTCGCGTCCTCGAAATCCATGTCCATCTGCTGACCTTCGGCCAGCAGCCTCACCGCCCTGGCGAGGATGTCGACCAGCCTAACCAGCTTGGGGTCGTCGACCTCTGAATCGAGCACGACCTCGAAGGCACGTGCGAAAAGAGCGTCTCCGGAGAGTATCGCCTCTGGAACACCGAACGCTGAGTGCACGGTCTTGATGCCACGCCTGGTCTCATCTTCATCCATCACATCGTCGTGGACCAGCGTGAAGTTGTGGACCATCTCAATTGCGACGCCGAATGGAAGGGCGGAATCGGCTTTGCCTCCGACCGCCTCGGATGAGACTGTCGCGAGCAGAGGTCTTAGCCTCTTTCCTCCCGCAGCGGGATAGTGCGCCATCGCGGCCTTCAGGTTCTTGTCCTGGATGATGTCCAATGTGTGCATGAGGTATTCGTTTATCTTCTTGACCCTGCCCTTGTAGTCGTCTGGGAAGACCATGAATGTCACTCCGATAGCTGGTCTAGCCAGTCCTTCGAGCGGCCAGTGAGAATCGCCCTGCTCGCAGCCAATTCCTTCAGATCCTTTGCTCCGACCAGGAACATCGCTGCCTTCAGTTCATCGATTATGGTACTGAGCTCCCTTGTCAGAGCGTCTTTTCCTTCGAGGGCAGCGGGTAGCAATCTCCCTGCCATTCCAGCGGAGGAGGCACCTATCGCAATAGCCCGAGCGACATCGAGACCGCTCCTGAGGCCGCCGGTGGCAATCACGGGCAGGCCGACATTCGCGACGACGACTGCGACTGGCGTCGGTATTCCCCAGTCCCAGAAGGTCCTTCCGATGTTGGCCCTCGACGAATCCCCGGCCGATTTCGCCCGGAAGTACTCAACAGCCGAGAAACTCGTGCCTCCAAGGCCTCCTACATCAATGCCACGGACTTTGGCCTTCTTGAGCTTGAGCGCAGTCTCCCTAGGCACTCCCGCGCCAGTCTCCTTGGCGATGACAGGCAAGGCGGAGGCGAACTTCTCAAGTGCCTTCAAGCCGCCCTTGCTCTTCGTGTCTCCCTCTGGCTGGACTATTTCCTGGAGGTAGTTAAGATGCACTGCTAGCATATGGGCGTCCACCATCTGCATGGCCGCCTTGCCCTCCTCGATTCCGAGAGGCGCCGTGAGCCCTTGCTTGATGAGCTGAGGCACGCCTAAGTTGCCGATCCTTAGTGGTATCTCGAACTCCTTGATGACAGAGTAAGTGCGCGCAACTTCAGGGTTCTCAAGGGCTGCCCTCTGGCTACCTACACCCATTCCGATCCCGAAATCCTCGGCAACGGATGCAAGGTTCCTATTGATCTCCTCGGCCTTGCCGTACCCTCCGGTCATCGCCGATATTATGAGCGGAGCCCTGAGCCTCCGGCCGAACAAGGTCGCAGAGGTATCGACTTCTTCGAGATCTACCTCAGGCAGCGGGTTGTGGACAAGTTTGATGTCGTCCCAATACACGTAGTTCTGGCTCAGATCCTCATTGGCGACTATCTCGACATGGTCGCCCTTTCTGCGCTGAATGAGCCTCTCGGGTTCTTCGGCCATTGACACACCTATCTCGGAATCACGACTGTCGAGACTACATCCTTTCCCGACACGGCCTTCTGCAGCCTTCCTGGCACATTGCCGTTCACTATCATACACTTTTCGCAGTGCCGGGCAATGGCCAGCATGCGTTCAAGCTTGCCGTAGATACTTCCCGTGACATCGGCATGTTCAGACTCGGTCCGCTTGAGACTCTTCAGCGATGATCTGCCGAATTCATTGATGAGCTTCGCACCCGCGCTTCGCTTCGGATCGCGGTCGAAGACGCCATCAACATCGGCGCAGAACACGACGATCTCCGGTTCGAAAGCCCTCGCGAGGGCTTCCATCATCAGGTCGCCTGAGCAAATCGAGAACCCCATCGATTCGTCAGGAACAACATCTCCGAATGTCACTGGCGTGAGACCGAGGTCGAGCATCACCTGGAACGGGTCTGGTTCAAACGATTTGATCTCTCCACCGTCGAACCTCGCGGATGCGGCAGGCGGAATCGAGACTGCTTTGACATCGTTGTCGATCAAGGTTTCAAGAACTCGAAGGTTAAGCTCTCTGACGTCCCTCTGAACACCTGCCACATGTCGCAACTGAGCATTCGTCTTGAGACCGTTCTGCAGACCGTGCTTCTTCGCCTCGATGTGCCCGTAAGAACCCGCCCCGTGCACGAGTGTGAGCGCGCCGCGAGCTGGCCTCAGCTCCCTGGCTAGCCTCGAGCAAGAAGACCTCCTGAAAGTCCTGAGCTTCGACTTGTCGGTTATCACGCTCCCGCCAAGCTTCGTGAGTATCATTCGTTCACCATGACTGAGTGCATGGTCGATGGGGATAGTCTATGATAAATCTCTTGGATAGAGAAATGCTACGAAACCCGCCTGAAACGCGGCTGTAAGGATGTTCCTGGTCATGCCTGAGCTCGGACTGATCTGCGATTTGCCCGCGGAGTCTACCTTTCCATGTAGATCTCGATCGACGATACGTTTGCGGTCCCGCCGTCCTGGCCGGGCAGGTGCTCTGTCGCAATCTTGACGTCCTTGTACGCCAGTCCCTGCACGAACCTGTTCCGCACGATCTCCGCAACGTCCACAGCCCTGCTTATGGCGCGTCCTCTCGCCTTGATGCACACGTTGTCGCTACCAGCATTGACCTGCGACACCACGGCGAGGACGTAGTTCATTGTGGGCTTCTTCCCGATGTATACTGTGTTCTCCTCACCCATTGTCTCCTCCAGAGCTCAGCCGGGCTTATTCGAACGGACGTGGTCGCTATATATCACTATCTCCAGCTGAGAGGTCGATTCGTCAATGAACGATACCGTCTCAACGGATTGCGGGATTCGGGGTGTCTAGTATCTACTACCTTGGCAATGTCCAACCTGAGGTTCGGTAGATGGGCGACAAGAAGTTGGTTGTGATAGTGACACACGCATTCGAGGACCCCGAGAGGGCGACAATTCCGTTCGTTATGGCAAATGCGGCATTGGCATCGGAAACAGACGTCACGGTAATCCTTCAGACCACCGGCGTCGTGCTGGCCGTCAAGAATTGCGCGAAGCATGTGAGGGCCGAAGCCTTCCCTGCTCTGCAAGAGCTCATCAAGATCTTCTCTGAGTCCGGTGGAAAGCTCATGGCATGCGCCCCGTGTCTGAAGTCCAGAGGCATCACCGAGGATGAGCTCATAGAGGGAACGAGAATAGTCGCTGCGGCGACGGTCGTAGCGGAAACGACCTCCGCTGACGCCACGCTCACCTACTAAGCTTGAAATAAACCGCAGACATTGCTCTTGTTGTCATGAAGACTGTGGAGCGCAGACTCTCTCGACTGAGAAAGCTGGTGCGTTCGTTCGACTCGGCAGCAGTCGCCTTTTCGGGCGGGACGGACTCGACGCTTGTCGCACGCATCGCCAAGGACGAGCTCGGGAACAAGGCCATCGCAGTGACTATCGATTCTCCCATGTACCCTGATTCGGAACTGAAGAAAGCCAGGGAAGTGGCCAAGAGAATCGGCATCGAGCACATTGTCCTCAGAACGGACCCGCTCGGCGACGTGGCTTTCGTTGCCAATCCGCCGGATCGATGCTATCTCTGCAAGCGCGATGACCTTACACAAATCAGGAGAGTCGCAGCAAGGCGGAGACTGAAAGAAGTCCTGGACGGCTCAAATGCAGACGACCGGGATGATTACCGTCCTGGCATCAAGGCCAAGGAGGAATTGAAGGTCAGAAGCCCTCTTGCGGAGACCGGGCTGACGAAGGCGGATGTGAGAACGATATCGAAAACTCTGCTGCTGCCCACAGCCCAGAAGAGTTCAAGCCCGTGCCTCGCATCAAGGATTCCATACGGCGAGAGAATAACAGCGGAGAAGCTGAGGATGATCGAGGAAGCGGAGGAATTCCTGAAGGCCAAGGGGTTCGACGATGTGAGGGTCAGGATGCACGGGGATATGGCTCGAATAGAGGTCTCGCCGAAGGACGTGGGAATGCTGGCATCTCCGGGAATGAGGGTCTCCGTGACAAAGAAGCTGAGGTCGTTGGGATTCACCTACGTCTCTGTCGATCTTGAAGGGTATAGGATGGGAAGCCTGAACGAGGTGTTGCGAAGATGAATCCCGAGAAGATAGAGAAGATTCTCTCGAAGCTGAGCAAGGGTGATTGCTCCATCGGGGAAGCGCTAGAGCAGCTTCGAACACTCCCCTACGACGATCTCAAGTTCGCGAAGCTCGACCATCACCGCGAGCTCAGAAAGGGCATACCCGAGGCGATATACTCCCCTGGCAAGACGGATGCGCAGATACTCGAAATAGCAGCGAGGACCATCGCGCGAAAAGACGAAGCAGTGTTCACACGGATGAACGAGAGAGCCTACAAGCAACTCAGGAGCCGGTTCGGATCCAAAGCTAGATGGTACGCGGAAGCAAGGATTGTGACGATCGGAGTGGCGAAGCGCAAGGCGAATGGGAAGGTGCTCATCGTCACTGCAGGCACATCCGATATCCCAGTGGCGGAGGAGGCGGCTGTCACATGCCAACTGCTCGGATGCAGGGTGGAACGGCTCTACGACGTCGGGGTGGCCGGCATGCACAGACTGACCTCGAACCTGAGGCAATTCGATTCCGCGGACGTGATTGTCGTGCTCGCTGGCATGGAGGGCGCTCTCCCGAGCGTCGTGGCTGGCCTGACGAGCAAGCCTGTCGTGGCGGTCCCAACGAGTGTCGGCTACGGAGCCAGCTTCGGGGGCATGGCGGCCCTCCTTGGAATGCTCTCCAGCTGCTCGAGCGGAATAGGAGTGGTCAACATTGACAACGGCTTCGGCGCGGGCGCTCTCGCAACTGTGATAGTCAAGAACAAATACGGACTGCGCTAGGCGATCTTCGACCCGCACTTCCTGCAGAACGTATCCTCAGAGCGCGCCTTCGTACCGCACGAACTGCAGGCCCTCTCGCGCTCGACTCTCGCGCCGCACTTGTGACAGAACGTGTCATCAGCACCGAGAGGAGCGCCGCAGTGGCCGCACTCCCATGAGGGCCTTATAGACATCTCCTCGGCCGTGGGCTCGGCCTCCGGCTCAACCCCGGCTCTCAAAGGAATGGTCTCTCCCTCAGCCTCCGCGCTCACAGCTTTCCTGGCCTTGACTGCGAGCGATAGAGCCTTCGTGTAGCTGCCAACGACGAATGCAGCCTCTGCCTCGGTCATCAGATCCTGCGCCTCTGATGTGTCCAGACCACTCTCGACGGCCTTCCGCAGGTCGGATTTCGCCGTGTTGATTTCGAACTTGGCGCTCATGAAGTTTCCGTCAGATTCCACGCTCAGCTTCGTGCCCTTGTAGGAATCCGTCTTGGTGGACGTTCGGTTCTTTGCCGAGAGTATGCTCTTCGCGACCTTCTCGAACCGTTCTTTCTCGACCACATCATCTTCGTGCCCCTCTACGGGCTCGGATATCTTCCTGGACGGCGATGTCAGCTCGTCCCTCGCCTTCTCGCAGAGGTCCATGCAGCGGTCGTAGTCGCCCCGATCCATAGCTTGTCTGGCGGCGCCTACCATCGTCTGAGCTGCTCTCGTCTCAGCACCCTGGCGCTGCATGACATTGATGACGGAGCGGGTAGTGAGGACCGCGTTGTAGGCCTCGTCCTTCTTCTGCGCCGCGTGCCTGACGACTTTGGCCTTGCCGCGCATGTATCTCATCTCGAAGAATATGACGAAGAGCATGATCGCAGCGAGTATCGCTACCAGGATGTACTTCTCGTTGGTGGAGAGGGGGGCCAATGTTGCCAGCTCCAGCTCGAAAAGCCATCTGTCGTGATATAAACTCTTCGTGGTGAGTACCAGCTACACGCAAGCGGAAATTAAAAGTAGAGGCAAGAGTGGCTGACAGCTTACCAAGCCCGTAACGGTTTCAAACGATACGGTTCACCCTGTACCCGAAGGTACCTGGCTAGCGTATCTAGCCGCTACGGCCAAGAGACTCCGAAGAGTCTTAGGCTTCCCGAGGGCTCGCGCACCTCAGTACCACGGAGAACGTAGGCGGGCTTAACTTCTGGGTTCGGAATGGGACCAGGTGTAGCCCCGCCACTATGGCCGTCAAACCGCTCTTTAGTCCGTCTAATATCGATGTCCTATTTAAGGGTTCCCGACACCGGAACCGGGGGCCTTCCACAGTAGCTTCAGGCGGGACAGGTACCGTTGTAGTACAGGCTGTTTCAATAGACCAGCTGCAGTAGCTTCGGCCGCATACCATGCGAAAGATTGCGGCCGTCACATTCGACCTCTGGGACACCTTGATCCAGGAGCATCCAGGAGGTTCGGACAGATTGGCCAAGCTAAGGATCGAGAAGATAGGTTTGCTCCTGAGTTCGCGGGGTATCATGCATTCAAAGGACGAGATAGTGTCCGCCTACAGGAAGACAGGAGACTTCCTAGAGCTCACATGGAGCAAGAGGAGGGACATGCCGGTCCACGACCAGGTGCTGTTCATGCTGAGCTCCATCGACGACAAGCTCGCATGCAAGCTTAGCAGGCAGGACCTCGCAGCGGTGGAGAGGATCTACGCAGAGAGCATATTCGACAACCCGCCCAGGATGCTTCCGGGCGCGGAAGAGGCGCTCAGGTCCGTGAAGGAGAAAAGGTACAAGGTAGGTCTGATATCCAACACTGGCCGGACTCCGGGCTCCGCGCTCAGGCTCGTCATGGCTAACATGGGCATCGTAGGGTTCTTCGACACCATGACATTCTCGAACGAGACACTCATCAGGAAGCCCTCAGAAGGGGCGTTCCGAGTGACGCTCGACAGGCTCAGAGTGCTCCCGAGAGCGGCCGTGCACATAGGCGACGACTGCGATGGCGACATCCTTGGGGCAAAGAAGGTAGGGATGCACGCGATACAGATCGTGTCTCCGGGGGCCAGGAGATCCGCAGAAGCGGACCGCCTCGTGGACTCCCTCGATTCGGCGATCGAGAGCATCGCAGGACTCTAGCGGGCGATGCACGCGAGCTTCGGAGATACCGCTGGCATCCTCGAATCTCGGATTCGGTCGCACGAACCAAATCGAGATGTCGAATTACGCTCGACAGACCTTGGCTTGGCGGTCGAGGCATCGAGGTCCTGGCAAATGCCTAGAGAATCGTCAATGCGAAAGCTATCATTGTGCCAAGACTTATCGAGGCGAGGTTGTTCCCCAGTTTGCCTATCTTGCCCCGGCGCTCGAGAGTCGCCCCGATGACGCTGTCAATCTGGCATCCAAGGAAGCCGCAAAGCATCGGAATGAACAGCGTCGCGGGGCCGGACACAAGTGACTCATTGAAGAAGGCGAAGAGCACGTAGGCCGCGGTCGAAGTGCACGCAGCGGCGACGAACGCGGCGAGCTGACCGGTCAACGACACCCCGCCATCGGTGCCTCTCTTCGTAGGCTCGAAGGTCGTTATCATGTAGACCCTAGGATCGATGATTCCTATCTCGCTCGCAGCAGTGTCAGATGCAGCTACTGCGATGGCCGATGCGAACAGATAGCTCGCGATGTTCTTTGGGAACAGGTCGTCGGCAGGGTTCGACCACTGTGCGATGAAACTGAGGAGTGCTATCAGGGCTGGAACCGCGCCATTTGCTGCCACGTTTCTCCAGGTTCTCTCTCCTCGAGTGCCTTCCTGAAACCCTTCTGATTTCTTCCACTCAAACCGGTATTTCGTCGCACCGAAGCTTGAGATGAGGAAAACCAAGAGCAGGAGCAGCCACAATACTTCTCCGCAGATGCCAATAACCATCCCCACGAAAAAGGCGGAGACCGATCCCGATAGGTTGAATATCCTCCTATAGTAGGTCGCAGTGGCCATGACAATACAGAAGATGGTCACGCCCACAATCGTGAGCGCGTCAGGAAGGGGAGGGTTCAACGGATCACCTAGGTCTCACCAGTCCACAAGGATCCCGGAAGCGTGGGCATCCTGGAGTACAGGGTCTTGACGATGTCGTTCACGCCCCGCAACTTGTCCAAGTCCCCGTCCCAGTCCTTGAGCTCTTCCTCGAATCGCTCCTCGATCTCGTCTGCGATCTTCTCCATTCTCGAAGCGACCTTATGAGAGGCGGCGCCGTGCAGAACTGCGGCGACGTACAAGTGATCGCCCTTCTCGATCACTATGCTCTTCTCCCCGAAATCCAGCCTTCTGAGAGTGAAGGATGTCAAGTCCTTGAACGAATCCTTCACGAAATCCTGGATTGCCACAAACATGCTCCCAAGGACCTGGTCATCCATGCCAGGTTTGAGTCTTCTAGTTGTATGAGATATGAGCCTTCCGTCCTTGTATATTACGAACGTTTCATCGACAGCGATTCTCCCCTCACGCAAGAAGTATCCAGCGGTGCCGAGAGATGCCAGTACGGCTACCGCGAGCAGATAAGGCCACGCAGCGGTCAAGAAATGGAGCTTCACGTCCTGAGAATACAATCGTGTGCGAACCGAGTTGCCAGCCAGATCTGAGACCTCAGCGTAGAACGAGACATTGCCCTCCTTAGTCGGAAGCTGCAACACCCTGTAGAAGGTCCGACCATCGTGCCTGGTGACAGCGAATGTAGAAAACGCACTCTCCCCTTGGAATCTGACATAGAGCACTATGCCATTGGCAACAACGTTTGGATCATCGACTCTGACCGTGATGTTGATTCTCCCTCCTCCAAACAGATGCGGTCTATCTGAGGAAAGCAGTGCATTTGGAGTGATGTCGTCGATCGTCATATTGGCCCGGAATCTGACAATGCAAGCCCCGTAGTCCACCGCCGTTACAAGGACGGAGTGGGTGCCCTGAGTCAATCCGGTGGTGCCAATCTCATACAGATGAAGGAACGATTGAGACCCGCTCCCATCAAGATCGTAGGCTGAGGAAAGCAATGGTGTGGACCCGGGACTGATCAAGAACAGGAGCGGAGTCCCACTTCGTATTACAGAATCTGGCCCAGGACTCAGGAGCCTGATCGTCGGAGGTTGGTTCCAAATCATGGTGCTGATGAGGAAGGAATACCCGTCGTCATCAGTGACTGTAATGCTGATTCGGTAGTCCGATCCCAGAGCATAGGTATGGTTGACCTTTGCGAGAAGGTCATCGTCCACAGTCATGGTCGAATTGTCGCCGAAGTCATAGACCGCACGCACAACGTCCGGCTGACTCGCCATGAGAGGGATCAAGCTGAATGACACATTGCTTGTGTTGTCGAGATCCCTAACGAATGTCACGAGCATCCCAAAATCCCCGTGGAAGGGTCTATGCCGTATCTCAACCGAGAGCCGCTGAATCGAAGTTGAGCCACCAGAGTCTGTCACTCGAACCTTTACCGTATAGTTTCCGACTTGCGTGTATGTGAACTCAGAGCTGCTGGTAGCACCAACGAAGTCTGCCATGAACTCGGCCCCCGGAGCGTTGAAATCCCATTCGAATAGAACGGCGGGGTCGAGGCCCGTCACGTTCGCGAAGAAGCTAATGTTGAAGAATTCCTCGTAGTAGCCGTCCCATCCAGGGACTGGAAGACCAGTCAGATTGACGAATGGTGAAATCTCTCTCACGTGGAACGGCAAGCCGTGGGAACTCCTGTCTCCGTCGGCCTCGGCAACTGTGAGGAACATCGTGTAGTTCCCGTCCTGGAGATTCGCGAACTCAAGTGCTGCCATATCAGAACCGTCCAGCGAATAGGATTCATTGTGGCCATCTGGATACGTTAGAGTCCAATTCCATTCGACGATCCCGTCAAATGATGTGCAGAGGCTTATGAACGAGAACGGCACCCCCTCCTGGGGATCGGTCGTTGATAGCGTCAGGTTTGCGACGGGACCCATATCATAGATCGAGATACTCCAAGTGGAGATGTTCGATTCCCTGTCCGAGTCAGTCACCCTCACCGCCACTCTATACACGCTCGGATACGCATCCGCAGAGAAGATGTGCGTGGTCGTGTTGCTGTTCGTTGCGTACGGATCTGGAATGAATATGCCAGGTACGTATGAGAAATCCCACTCATAACTGACTATTGGGTCGACTGGGCTCCCGTGCCACTCATCAACCAACACCATGAATGTCACGGCATAACCTTCGCCGGCCGATGACAGCGCATCGATTCTCAGCTCAGGCGGACTGGATCTGACCTCGACCATGGATGACTTCTTCCGAACTGTGCCGTCCAAGTCAGTGATTTCGAGTGTTACCGTGTGACGGCCGTTCTGCATCTCAATGCTCAGGTTGTGATCCGTACCAGAGATGACTCCGTCGATCTTCCACTTGATCGTCGCGAATCCATCGAAAGAATATGTTTCGTCCGTGAAGTACACCTTCTGTCCCTCGCGCGGGTTCGATGGCGTCCATCTGAAGTCAACATGCGGGTAGGCGTCGTAGACATTGACCCAGGTATAATCGGTGGATGCGAGGTTCGCTGGGTCTCTGACCGTGACGCTTATGGTGTAGTTTCTCATGGTGTCGGTTCCAATAGATGTGTAATTGTGGAGCGGCCTCGGATATCTGCCCACTAGGAGCGGGCTTCCATCCCCGAAGTCCCATGTGTAGTCCATGAAAGGTATTTCGGAAGTGCCCGTGGTCACTGTGCTGTTCAGATGGAGAAGATCACCCTCCCTAGCCGCATATGGACCGCCTGCATGCATAACTGGCGGGATGTTAATCATCGACCAGGCTGAGACGGTGTGCGACCCAACCTCGTTAACGAGCATATCTCCACGGTGATCACGAGTACCGTCTCCGATGGTGGCGTAGTTCGGACCCGCACCCGTGACGAATGTCATCGAAGGAGTGGATGGAAGGGTGCCTCCTTCCTGACGGTACAGGAACAGAAGGTCGGCCGAATTGAATATGGCCACCACATCGGCATAGCCGCGGTCCGTGGCGTCAAGGACTGACACGAATTTTGGTACCTCGGGAAGAATGAGCTTCGCATACGGAGTCTGTGCGGGGAACATCATCTGGTTGAAAAGGTACAAGGTCGGATCAGAGTCCCGCATCGCAACGATATCAGTCTTGCCGTCACCAGTGACATCTCCGCTCCAAATCCTAGTGAAATCAGCGCCTGAGCTGTATGATAGGTTCAGGCTTGCTGACTGGGGTCCGAAAGGAACCGAGGGATCCTGAAACAGGATGGTTATCTTCCTGATCGACCTCGTGAAGGCGATATCGTCCAAACCATCGGAATTGAAATCGCCGACAACAGCTGACCAAATGCCAGAACCCGGAGTTGCCAGATATTCATAGGGTGTCGAAAATGGCTGCGATTGACCGCTATTGAAGAAGATGTCAAGCTCTCCGTCACCAGTCGCTGCAAGAATGTCAGTCAACCCGTCGCCATTCAAATCCCCAATGACTACGTCGATAACGTTTCCGCTACAGGTGAGTTGAACCGCATTCCCAGGAAAGGTCGGACTGCCAAAGGTTACTGTCAAACCAGTTCCTGATGACATAGACGTCAGAACATCCGAACAACCATCGCCATCGAAATCTGCAACGATGACCTCGCCAGGAACGTAGCCCAACGAGACGGTACCAACGGGATCAAAGAAAGACAGAACGTAATCGAAAGAACTCGTTGTTGGGTTCAAGGACACCAAGTCGATGACATCATCACCATTAAGGTCTCCCGCTGCAATCATAGAGGAGAAAACCGATCTGTTTGTCCAAGTCGTCGCATTCGAATTGGAGAAAACCGGGATGCGAGCTGGATAAATCGCAATGGACCCACCCGACCAGTCCTCACGCGCACATGCAATTGAGATGTCAGGCTGTGAATCGGAGTCGAGATCGCCTATCAGTGCTGACCTAGGAATGGCACCGGTTGGAAACTTGAAGTCGGGTGTATCAGTCCACAATGGATAGCTGCCCATTTGGTAGAATCCAAGCGTAATGTTCTCCCTACTCGAGAGCACCAGGAGATCGGCCCACCCATCGTCATTCATGTCACCCGCTATGACCGAACTCGGGACGATATCGAGAGGAATGTTGAGGTCCTCGTCAACGGAAAGGACCCCTGCTGATTGGTAGTAGAGACGAACTGCTGATGGATTCTCGCTTGCAACAGCGACATCTTGAAGATCGTACCAATGGAGTTTCCCTATCGCCAATCCGGTGGGATTCCCCAATACGCTCAGAGTCTGGGAGGGAGGATTGCCAAGAAGGAATGGTTGATGGAATATCATGACTTCCGAATCATAGTAGTTGCAGACCGCCAATTCCTCCTTGGTGTCGTCATCGATATCCCCGGAGGCAATCGAATTGGTGCCCAGACCTCCAAGAAGGATCTCGAACGAACTCCAGCCAGCAAAATCCGGTCCAAAGAATATCTGAATCCTGCCAGGAGTGGATATCGGATTGGAACCGGCGCATGCCACGGCGATATCCGGATAGGCGTCCCCTGAGAAACTACCAACGACTAACCCAACAGCATTTGAGTACGTTCCAGTATCAGACCAGGAAGCGTCATACGTCGTTTCTGAAGTCAGATTGTAGACTTTTAGTCTGGTGCCCAAAGTCAAGATGTTCCTTTCCAAGGAAACGATTTGGTGCCCACCAGACGCATAGAGATCCATTGGAGCAATCGCGAACGGGTTGTTCCATGTCGTTATGTTCAAGGACGGATATGTTGGAAAAGTACCGTCAGCCTGCCTATAGAATACTGCTATCGTTTTCGCTTCATAGACCGCGACCATCAGATCGGTCAGACTGTCTCCGTTCAGGTCAGAGAGCTTTACATCTACAGAACCACCAGATAGCATTAGTGCCCTCGAGACCATTGGATACTCTAGCACTGACAACGAAGTGTTCAATGCTTGAGGAAAATCGACTGATTCGGCATGGGAGGGAGACTCTTCTGCTTTGAGGTCCTGCGGGAACTGTCCGGGACTGCGATTCCCAAGAAAGATCAGGGGCATCAGAAGCGAGGCAATTATCACGATGACTATGGCATCAGTTATCAATCGACGCAATCTGGTCCCATCCAGTGGACTGACAGTAGTCTTACTTTTATAAGATGTTTTCGGAATAAATCAGTCCGCCAGTCACTCCTAGGCGATTGCCTAACCTGTTAGCTGCTTCTTCTTGAACAAGACCATGCTCAGGATCAGAGCGATGACCGCGTAGATTATCATCACCAGCGCCGCAATGGCAGGATCCGGGTAGAAGTTGTAGAACGACATGCCCTGACCAAAGTCCTGCTTCACGTCCACCGGATACGGGTTCATCAGGATGTCCACTATAACCCCGCCGGCAAACGACAGCGAACCCTGGACCTTGACGCCGCTGACCATAGAGATACCGTCTATGATTGGCAGGATCATGATGAACAGGAAGAATGTCAGGACCGTCGCGCCAGTCGAACCCTTCATGATCGAGCTTATGAAGTAGGCGACTGCCATCGCGGCCAGAAGATACTCCAATGCAAAGCCATACGATGTGAGAAAGTCCGCATTGATTCCTCCAACCGTCGCGAAAGAGAGGCCTCCGACGCCCAGATAAAAGAGCGTCATCACGATGATCCCGGATGTCATGCTGGCCATGAACTTGCCCATGAACAGGACCTCGCGCTTCATCGGCGTCGGGAACACGAGGTATCCAGTCCTGCTCTGGAACTCTCCGACAATTGAGTCAGCGCCGAAGAATGTGGCGCAGATGACAACAAGGATGTTCGCGAACTGCATGAAGTTGACCGAGAACTGCTGCTCCGTAGTGTTGCCGTACCCGTCGCCTGTCAGGATAGGAATCGCGTAGATAAGGCCAACTACGAGGGCTGCAACCGCAATAGATGCGAGGAGCCTCTTGGACCTGAGATACTTGAGGAGCTCGTATCTCCAGACGATAGGCACCTGCGCCGCATCACTTGGGATGTGCCTGTGAACCTTGACTGTTTCCGACATTGTCATCACCTCGACTCCTTGACAAGGTCCATGTACATCATCTCCAGCGGGAGGCCCACTGGGCTGAAACCAGTGACCCTCGCGCCCAGGGATTGGATCGCCTGTAGCAGCTCTGCCCGCCCCTCCATGGGCCCCTCAAACGTCACAACGATGGTATGCGAGTTGACTCCTTCAACGGCGCGCACGTTCTTCATCGACCTGATCTTGTTCATCAGACCGTCTGTGATTCCAGAAACCGTCGTCACCTCGATCTTCATTACCTTGGTGAGGTTCTTGAGGTTGTCCATCGAGTCGTAGACGAGCAATTTGCCCTTGTCGATAAGGGCGGCTCTGTCGCAGACTTCCTGCACCTCCATCAAGAGGTGAGAGCTCATAAAAATCGTATAATGCTCCTTCTTCAGACGTCTGATTGTCTCCCTCACCTCGACCATGCCCCTCGGGTCGAGGCCGCTCGTTGGTTCATCGAGAATGAGTATCTCGGGTTCGTGGAGCAAAGCCTGGCCAAACGCCAGTCTCTGTTTCATGCCCTTTGAGAACTTGCCTATGCGGGTGTTCCTCCACTCCTCTAGCTTGACCTCCTGGAGGACTTCGTTGCTCCTCCGCTTGATCTCGTCCGCGTGCATCCCCCGTATGCTGCCGAGATACGCCAGGGTCTCGAGAGGCGTGAGAAACGGATAGAACTCCGGTGTCTCGACGACCGCGCCCACACTGTCGAGAGCCTGCTTCGGGTCCGTGAGGACATCGACGCCGTGCAGAACTGCGCGGCCGCTCGTCGCGCTTATCAGGTTGGTCATGATCTTGATAGTAGTTGTCTTGCCGGCACCGTTCGGACCAAGGAATCCTACTGTCTCTCCCTTTGGCACCTTGAGGTTGAGGCTGTCGACCGCCTTGATCGGGCCGAAGGATTTTGACAGATTCTGTATCTCTATCATAGGGACTTGTCCCCTCTCGCTATCGGCGATTGAATAACTGAGATGTATATATATGGAACTGAGGAACACCGAAGAAAATGATGCCCGGGCTCTATTTCCCCAGGACTCTGAACAGCTCCTTCGCAATCCTTTTGGCCTCGTCCCTATCGCTGACCGGGTGCATGAGCAGCCTGCCGCGGGGGTATACGGTGATCTCCGCTCCCTTCTTGACTACTAGCATCACCTTCGCATTCGATAGGATCTCATACCCTTTCTTCGCCAGCACAAGTTCGCACTCGTCCAAATCAAGGGAGACCTTCGCCTTTGGTACGGCCTCGTAGGCATCATACTTGCATGGCTTGACAGCGACGAATTCCAAGAGAATCACTTCTTCCCGAGGATGCTGTTCAACAACGAGTCGACTTTCTTCTTGAGGTCTTTCAGCGATGACTCGTTCACGATCATATGGTCCGCCATCGCGACAGCCTCGCCGAGGCCCCAGTCCAGCTCTCTCCTATCTCTTAGATCAAACTCGGCGCGCGTCAAAGGCGAATCGCCCCGACCCCGGACCAACAGTCGCTCGAACCGGGTCTTGGCGCACGCGTGGATCGCAATGACCTTGAGATCGTCTCCAAACGCGTGCTTGAAGGCGCGTATCTCGTCGGGTCCGCGAGTCCCGTCTATCGCGACCAAGTCTCCTCCCACATATGGGATTGTCCTCTTCGCCCAGATATCCATCCCGTACCTCTTCCGCTCGTCGTTTGCAAGGGTGCCAATGCTGGAGTCCGAGGAGTCGAGGCTGAATTGCCTGGCCTTCTCGCGGACGATGTCGCCCATCCGAACGATCTTGGCGCCGCGAGACTCGCAGCACTTCAGGAACTCCTCCTTGCCGGAGCCGGGCATGCCGGTCGTCACGAGTATCTTCACGATTCAACCCAACACGGTCTAGACCGTAGGTCTTACAAAAAACCTTTGGAGCCAGAGGGCTCGTCCACTTACATCGAACGGGACGAAAGCCCCAAAGCCGCTTCTCCGTATGGGGTCGCGGCATCCTCATCGTAGCCGACCTTCGACCAGTACCTGGGGCAGAGCCCCAGACCCAAGCACGAACGATACTGCGCTCGGTCGTCGAACGACAGTTCGAAATTGCCGACGGCCCTGCCCTGCGAAACGCTCTGCGGATTGGAGAGAACCTCTGCGACGGAGCTCAGGTTGACTCTCGCCGACCGCTCTGCAGCATAGGACAGCACAGAGACCGGCTCAGCCCCTGCGCGAGCGCATTTCATCAATGCAGTCGTGGCATCCATGGCGCCGAGACCGAGAGCGAACGCCTTCTCCAATGCTGGTATGTCATAGTGGAGGTACCCAGGCTCGTTTGCCACGAGCTTCATCTCATTCGCTGGCTCCGAAGTCTTGAGGAACGACCTGCACGGGAACGGGCATCCGTAGCATGCGATGTTCCTGTGAAGTAGCTTCTTGAAATCCTCGCGCTCAACCGTCTTCGAGAATGACGCGAGACCTTCGTTCTTCCCCAACCGCTGTATATGCTCGGCCATCAGGACAATGGAATCCTGGAGGTGACCGTCAGGCTCTGAGAGCTCGAGCTCACCCATGCCTCTGAATGCTATCGCCAGGAGGTTCTTTCGTCCCAGGTCGGCGCCGAGTCCCGATTTGTCCTCCCCGCCCCAGTAATCCGTGACAAGTTGCGAGGCGGGATTCACTGAGTCCCCCCACGGGCCGTTGGACAGGACCTGTATCTTATTGTCGCCCTGATCGGCCCTGATCTTGTCTGTCCTGGCCCACGAATCCTTACTCTTCATCTCCTCGGACTCCACGAATTCCATGATGCCGTCTCTGATCCAGACGTAGCCTGGGTTCTCCGAAGCTCCTTTGAGGACGATGAAATCGAATCCAGTAAGCTTGAGTTCCACGCCAGCAAAACCCAACAACGGCATGACCCTCGGGTCTCCGTTCTTCCCCTGACCACCTCTGACGATTCCAGCACATGCGGCTGGCACGAAGCTGGATGTCAACACACCGGTGCCGAGTATCAGTGAATCGGTTCCATGCTCGGATGCGAGCTTGTCCGCGATGTACAAGGCGCTTAAGCGATCCCAGCTCGTCTCATCCCCGAGCTCCTGCTCGGACGATTCGTTCGACGAAAGGTCGAATATCCCCACTCTGTTGTTGCGGAGATACATCTCAGTCCACCACCGTGATGCAGCGAGCAGGACATATCTTGACGCATCTGACCTCGCCGCCGCAAAGGTCGCACGCTTCCCTCAGGAGAATGGGCTTGGCTCCTGGCCCGCCGGACCCCGAGGCCTGCTGACCGGATGAAACACCCTCTGGCCTCGCCATCAAGAGGCCTTCGGATTTCGTCTTCAGGACCAATCCGAAGTAGTTCGCCTTGTCGTCGACATGAAGGATGATGCTCGAAGCCATCGGCGTGATGACGGAATCCCTGTGAAGGCTGCAGACTGTCTCGCACAGGCCGCAGCAGATGCATCTGAGCGGTTCGATCTTCAGCCTCAGACCATCACCTGCCGGGCCATCACGACTCACTGGATGTTCTCCGCGATTTCGGTCGTGACCCTGTCACAGTAGACACATCTCAGGGTGATCGGCTTCTTCGATTCCACCACGAACTCCGGTTCCACTGGTTCGTCCTTGTTAGTTATGCAGCCAGGGTTGGCGCACTTCATGATTCCCTTGATGACGTTCGGCACTTCGACAACGAACTTCTCGGCCACATTGTAGTCGCGGATAATGTTTATCGTGGCGTTCGGCGATATGAGCGCGATCTTGTCCAGCTCCTTCGGGTCCAGCTCGCGGTCCTCTATCTTCACGATGTCCTTCCAGCCAGCTTTCTTGCTCGGGACGTGCATCAGGACGCTGACAGTCGAGTTGACTTCGTCCTTCACTCCGACTATCTTGAGGACCTTGAGAGCCATGCCCACGCTGATGTGGTCTATGACCGTGCCGTTCCTTATCGGTGTGACCTTGAACTCCTTCATTTCAATCCTCCCAGAACAAGGCCGAGAAGAGCCATCCTGACAGGCACCCCGTTGAACGCTTGGTCGAAGTACTTTGCGTGAACTGTCGCATCCACCTCAGGATCTATCTCGCCCACCCTCGGGAGCGGGTGCATTATGATCAGGTCCTTCTTGACGTCCTTGAGGAGGTTCATGTCTATCCGATACATGCCGGCGACCTTCTGGTACTCGGCTGGGTCGGGGAACCTCTCCTTCTGGATCCTGGTCACATAGAGCACGTCCGCGTCCTTGATCACCTCATCGAGCGAGCTGCTGATCTTCGGTTTGTGCCCCATCGACTCGATCTGTTTCAGATGCTCCTTCGGGATCTGCAGCGTAGGAGGAGCCACGAATGTGAGTTCCGCTCCAAACAAGGCCAGCGCCTCTGAGAGCGAGTGAACGGTCCTGCCGTACTTGAGATCGCCAACGATCACGACGTTGTTCCCCTCAATCTTCTTCTTCTCCTTTCTTATGGTGAACAGGTCGAGCATGGTCTGAGTCGGGTGCTGCCCTGCCCCGTCGCCGGCATTGATCACTGGTCTGTTCGCGAAGTGCGCAGCCAATCTGGCCGCACCCTCCTGTGGGTGCCTCAAGACGATCACGTCGCAGTAGGAGTCGACCATTCGAATAGTGTCCGCGAGTGTCTCTCCCTTCGCGACGGATGCTCCAGTCGGCTGGTCGAATCCGAGGACTCTTCCGCCCAGACGAGTCATAGCCGCGTCGAAAGACAGCCTCGTCCTCGTGGACGGCTCATAGAACAACGACCCCAAGACGTGCCCCTCCAAGAGCACGCTCCTTTCCTCGCCTTTAGCGATTGGCACCATCTTCTCGGCGAGCTTCAAGACATGTTCGATCTGCTCTCTGGAAAAATCACGGATGGAGACTACGTCCATCCCCTTGAACCCTGCTGACATCAAGAACCTAATCTTTTGTCGGCATATAAGCCTTAGGCAGAGCGCGAAGCTTCGACCAGTATGAATCGAGAATCAGGCAAGGTCAAAATCGTCGATGGCGCTATTCATGTTCTCGAACCAGTCATCAGCGCACTTGTGTAGCTTGACCTTGAGGGTCTCGGGCGACACCGCAGCATACACGTGATAGTATCCGCCTCTATCGATCGTCTTCGTGTCTCTGAACGCAAGACCAGAGGCAACTAGCTTCTGAAGCGCACGATAGACCGTGCTTCTGTCCTTCTTCAAAGCAGGTGCGAGATCGTCAGCTTTCAGCGGTCCTTGCTTGACGAGTCTCTTGTATATCGCGAGTTCGAAGTCCGTAAGCCGGTAGAGACACTTCACGATGTCACGACACGACGCATCACCGGATAAGATCTTCTGCGGCTCGACCATATTGCACGCTATTGCCAATTCTATACTTAACCGTTTTGACGGACACATCGGCCAGTATGGCAAACAAGCGCGCAACGTGAAAACCTTTATCTAGCGGGTATGGAATCGCCTATGCGCGGTATTGTCAATACCGTGGGAGAGATTCTCTTGGACAAGAACGCAACGCTCGATGCAAGGGGACTAATGTGCCCAATGCCGATAGTGCAACTGGCGAAGAAAGTAAAGGAAATGAAGTCGGGCCAGATACTGGAGCTCCTGGCCGACGACGTTGGAGCGAAGGAAGACGTGCCAGCTTGGTGTTCGCGAACCGGAAACCAGCTTGTGGGCACAGAAGTTGAGGGCAAGCTCCTGAAGTTCTACATCAGGATGAAGTGAGCGATTCATCAAAAGGAGATTGGAGAAACATGACAGAGAAGATGTGTATGGTTGTTAGCGAAGGGACATTCGACAAGGCGATGATGCCGTTGTTGATGGGAACGACAGCGGCTGCGACAGGCACCGAGGTTCATGTGTTCTACACGTTCTTCGGGACGAAGCTCGTGACCGTAAAAGGCTTGAAGCCGAAGCTGCCTGGAATGTGGCGCTTGTTCACGGGCATGTTCGTGAAGAAGATGAAGGCCGTTGGAATCGGCAACTACCAGGAGATGATGCAGCAGGCCAAGGATCTGGGCGTCAACTTCTACGCGTGCAGCACAACGATGGGATTGATGGGTGTCAAGGAGAGCGACCTGCTGCCGGGCGTGAAGGTGTTGGGAGCAGCTGCGTTCCTGAAACTGGCCTCCGAATCGAAGACCACGCTGTTCATCGGTTGAGCGATATCATGCCGAAAACGGCGTTCATCATCCTGAAATCGCCGCAGGAACAGGATCCGACGCACATGGTCTCCAGGCTTGCTGATAGGCAGGACGCGAGCGCGATTTTGCTGGAGGACGGCGTGTACCAAGCGATTCTCGGATCAGCCGCTAGCAGACTGGGGAAGGCCGCACACGAAGTCTATGTATCCATTGATGACGTCGAGGCGAGAGGCTTCTCGCCGTCGGACCTCAAGGTCGGAAAGGTCGTCGGATACGCGGACATGGTCGATTGCATAATGGAGCGCACCGAGCGCACAGTCACGCTATGAGGTGAACGAATGGCCAAAACACTCACGATACTCTGGCGCACGGGCTCGATGATGGCAATGGACGCGAATGTGGCGGTTAAGCTGGCAAAGGCCGCGCAGGACAAGGGATACAACGTGCACCTTTTCGGCTATGGCGAAGGAGTCACTGCCGTCAAGAAGGGACAGAACCCGAAACGCTTCCCCAACGTGGGAAGGGAACTCGAAGAGGTCATCAAGGATGGAGCGAGCGCAGCCGTCTGCGAGACCTGCTTCGCGGCCCGAGGTTTCGAGCGCGGTGAGGAAATCCAAGGGGCGAAGGTGGGCAGCCTGACCAACGACCTTTTCAAGTTCGTGTCGGAGTCCGACCGACTAGTCACCATTGCGAGGTGATCAAATGGCCAACTCTACACTAGTTCTGATAACGAAGGCACCGTACGGCCTCGAGGAGGCGTTCGCAGGCTTGAGACTAGCACTCGCTATGGGCGTGAACGGCATGAAGACCTCGGTGGTCATGGTCGAGGACGGCGTCTTCAACGCCGTCAAAACCCAGAAACCGGAGGCCGTCAAGATGCCGTCCAACGTCGAGGCGACGAAGGAACTGTACGACTTCGAGGTTCCGGTCTACGTCGTCAAAGAGGATCTCGCGGCAAGAGGCATATCAGAAGCGAACCTGTTCGACGGCCTGAAGGCAGTTCCAGCAAGTGCATTGAAAGGCCTCGTGGCAGACCACGACGTTGTCACAACATTCTGAGTCTATTCGGGAGGGGCATCCTCCCACTCAATTCCTTTTATAGTAAGCTACGCAATCCACGAGCGTGCGATTTGAGATCCTTGAGCGGGACGGGCTGGCGAGAGTCGGCGAGCTGGAGATAGATGGCGTCAAGCACAGAACGCCAGCGCTGGCGTTCATAGACACCGAGAGATATCCAGCACCCAAAGGAACCTTGAAGATCGAGCCGCCATCCAAGAAAGGCAAGGGCGATCTTCTCATAGAGCCCTCAGGATTCTCCAAGAATCATCACGACGGGACCGAAGCCGATCTTAGGCCTGCGTTCCGCGAGTCTCCATATGCAGAGTGCAAACACGACGAGTATCTATCATGCCCAACTGAGACCTCGTCGATGATGCTCGACTCCAAGAAATTCGTTGACTCGGTGTCCGAGCTGAAGGGTGGGGACCGCCTGCTCAAACCGGTGTACTGCTCGGTCATGGGCCTTCCCCATAGGCTGGCGCTCCTGGCATACTGTGGCTATGATGTCTTCGACTCGATTCCTCTGATCATGGCAGCAGAACACGGTAACTATCTGACATCTACGGGCATCTTGGACTATTCCAGGATTAAGGACCTCCCATGTGCTTGTCCTGCCTGCGCTTCTGAAAAGAGGGGAAAGGACGAGCTGCTCCAGCACAACTACACTGAGGCGTTGAACGAGCTCAGATTGATGAGACACACGATATCAGAAGGCAGGATGAGGGAGCTCGTGGAGGCGAGAATCAGGTCGGATCCATGGCTCGTGCAGAATCTCAGATTGATGGACCTCGACCACTACGACCTGCAAGAACTCCACACGCCTGTCAAGGGGGCGCCGTTCCAGGCGGGCTCCAAGGAGTCGCTGTCCAGGCCGGACATAGTGAGATGGAGAAAGAGGCTCGAGAGCAGGTACAGGAGGCCGGATGGGACCAGCGTTCTCGTCCTGATTCCATGCTCAGCCAGGAAACCCTACTCGATATCTCAGTCTCACAAACGTTTCCGGCAAGCCATCTGGCAGAGCGGCAAGGCCGACACCGTCCATGAGGTCATCGTGACGTCCCCGCTCGGGCTGGTCCCGAGGGAGCTTGAGCTTTTCTACCCCGCGAGGGACTACGACATTCCCGTGACTGGCCATTGGGACAGAGACGAGAAGCGGATGGCCGAGGAGATGGTCTCGTGGTTGGTGACGAGCCAGAGGTATGACCTGGTGATCTCGCATCTTGGAGATGAGCGGGAACCCGTGAACTCGGTTCTGAAGGATTTCGTCGACACCTCTCAAGGAAGTCCCGGGTCCAGAGAGAGCCTGCTCAGACTCGAGGAGACCCTGAGAGATCAGGTGCCTGCTGCGAAATCCGGCAAAAGGCATTCAAGGGAGTTGGCAGACATGCGATCCCTCTGCCGTTTTCAGTTCGGTGAAGCGGGCGAGGGACTGTGCGACGACGCACGGATCGCGGGGAGATGGCCGAACCTCAAGATACTGAAGGGCGAGACACAGCTCGGCATGCTGACGGGAGACCGTGGCATGGTCTCTCTCACGATCGATGGCGCGAGAGCGATTGCGAGTTCGGGCGCGTATTCCGTCGAGATCGAGGACTTCATCCCCAAGGGCAACCTGTTCGCCATCGGCATCGAACGCGCAAGCAAGGAGATCAGGATCGGCGACGATGTGGCCGTAGCCCACGGCAAGGAGGTCAGAGCGGTCGGGGTCGCGCAGATGACGCCGGTCGAGATGGAGCTTTCCGAGCGGGGAGAGGCTGTCCACATCAGGCACGCACTCCACTAGCCGTTCCACAGGCCAGACTACTTTCGCCCACCTCTGGGTGTGAGGTTATTGACCTCCATTTCCACTAGAGGTATCCAAGTGAAAGGTGAGATGAATGGTGGACGCGGATCACTACAGCTGGGAAGAAGTCTACGATCTCCTGGGCTGTGAACCCGAGATCGAGCCGGCAACGGAGCCGGCACTTGATTATTGAAAGAACATCCCGGATAGGTAGGAATCGTGCTCCTCCTACCTATCGACCCCGGGCTTCGCCCGACTTGCTCTGCCCACGACTATCCTGACTACTGACTTGCCGGTCTTCTCTCGTGGAATCGAAGGATTGAGTACGGGGTTCTCACAAGCGCGACTCGAGGAAGAGGCAGCTTGACCCACGAAACGCTTAAGTCGGATGCAGTTCATGCCCGACCGTCAGGAAATATGGGATGCGACCTGTCATTGGTTCTACGGGGAGTTCTCGAGAGCCGCCAGCGTAGCATAGTTCCTGCTCCAGGCGTTTCCATGAATCTGGACGGACAAGGTACAGCCGATGACGCAGCCAAGTCGGGAGGCTACTCGACAGGACTCACCAACCGCGGTACAGGCCTGGCGCGTTTGTTCGTCGTTGACGATCAGGATTTCATCAGGGACCTCTACAAAGACGTATTCGAATCAGAAGGATTCACCGTGTTCGCAGCCAGCAGTGGCGAGGAATGCCTGAACCTTCTCAGGACTCTGAAGCACAGGCCGGATGCGATCATCATGGACCACAGGATGCCAGGCAAGGACGGCATTCAGACGACCAAGGAGATACTCGAAATCGACCCTCGGATACCAATCATCTTCTCCAGCGCGGATGAGTCCGTCCGGGAGCAGGCCCTTGAAGCGGGCGCAGTCTCGTTCTGGACCAAACCGTTCCCGGTTACTCTATTGGTGAGCGCCATGCTGGACATCGTGAAGGCAAAGAGGACTGGTTAACCGAGTCAAGACATCTTGTACCTGAGTATCGCAGCGATCCCGCCCAGCGATTCCAGTCTCCTGCCCGCTTCGTGGAGCGAGCTGATTATCATGAACTCACCTTTGGAATCCTCGACCTGCCTCAGAAGCTGATCAACCTTGGCCGATCTTACCTTCGTGTCGAGGACTAGGATGGTGCTTATCGCCCCTGCTTGCGCGGCAGCGTCGACTGATGCGTCGCCGTAGGCGAACATGCCGTTCTTGCTGATCTCGCTGAAGAGCCGCTCCATCAGCAGTGTCTCTTTCGCAACCCTGGACTCTTCCAATATCTTGCCCCCAAGACCCTGTTTCATGAGCTCGTGGATGCCCGCCATGCCCGACTGACCAGTGTGGTGAATCGAAATGGAGCGCGACGCGTCCGGAACCTTCTCCCGCAGCCGTTTTGCCAGCGCCTCCTTCACGAAACCCGGACCGAGTATGATCAAGGGCTCTCCGTGAAGGACCATCTTCAGTTTATCAACGACCTCGTCGATGTACTCGGACTCATTGGGCTTCGACTCGTACATCTTCCCGCCGGGGTTTCGTGTTATCGTCGCATACTCCTTCATGCCATACTCCCGGGCAGCTGCGATGACGGCATCCGTGTCTTCGATCGCGACGAAGAATATCGATGGCTTCTCCGACGCGGCGACAGCTCGCTTGATCCTGTCGAAGTGCTGGGCCTTCCATCCAGGTTTTATTATGCTAACAGCCTCGCCGACCGACAGCATCAGAGTGTGGTGCTGGCCCATATCCTGAGGGCCCTGCTCGATGATACCAAGGACCCTTAGCACATCGTCTGATTCGTGGAACTCGACCTTGTCCACGCGGATACCAAGACGCATGTGGACCTTCTCGACTCTGTCGGGCCTGAGCTTGTCCTTCTTCTCCTCCCCTCTGCGATAAGTGCTCGCGAACACAAGGTCTCTCACGTCGATGAGATTGTGAAGATGCCAAAGGTCGTCGAGTGTCTCTGGGAGAAGCTTGATCTCGCCCGCCTTCGCATCCTGGTAGAGTATCTTCATCGGATTCTCTCCGGATGGATGAACCTGGCCTGATATCAAGCCATCGAAGAGGTCTAAGCTTAGCCGAGAAAGTTTATATGCTCATCCGGTGATGCTGACTCCACCTATCAGAGGGGGAGCTGGATGAACCATGGTCGAGTATTTGGCCCTTGAAGAAATCTTGGACGAGATACGCTCGATCCCTTCTGTCTTTGAAGCGACTGTGGTATCAAGGAGCGGCATGCACATCGCAGGCGATGCTCCGAAAGGAGTCCATCTCGAGACTTTCGTCGCGATGTCTGCCATTCTTCTCGGAGCGGCCGAGACGGCCACCGCTGAGCTGAAGGACAAGCTCCAGTACGTTACTGTCGAGCTCGCCCGCGGAAAGATGGTTCTTGTCAGCGCCGGCAGCAGGGCGCTTCTGGTGCTGACGGCATCGAAGGATTTGGGCACGACGGAGCTCGTGGCCAAGGCAAGGGAATTCGCGGAGAAGATAGGGGAAAACATCTAGAGCCTCTTGAAGTCCCCTCTGAGCCATTCTACGAACGTCTCGATCGAATAGACGACGCCCTCAGAGAAGTATCTGCTCCTTCCACCTGCTCTAGAACTGCCCTTTGCGATCGCCGCAATCAAATCCGCCTCGGTGGAGACGCCCTCGACAACGGTGTATGCCTTGCCCACCTGAGGGAGCGCGTGCGCGTCGCTTCCGGCCGTGACCGGCATTCGTTTCATTTCTGCGATACGACGCGCGAGCTCGTTGCCTCTCCTCGATGAGCCACCATTGATGACCTCGATTGCATCGAACTCGCCCTTCTGCGCCAGTTTCAGACCCATTCCCGAAGGAAAGCGTTTCGGATGAGCTGCCACCGCTATCCCGCCAGCAGAGTGAATCCGTTGGATGGTATCAGCCATCGAAAGACCCTTGGGGACCAGCTCCCCCACCCCGTACGCCAGGACATGGCCTTCCTTGGCCGAGACTTCGATTCCTCGAATGACCAACAGGCCCATCTCAGGTCCCAGCTTATGGGCCTCAAGCGACCCGTCGATGGCATTGTGGTCGGTTATGGCGCAGCCGTCAAGACCTTCCTTCTTGCAGAACTCAAGTATCTCCTTCGGAGACGGAGAGGCATCCCTCGAGTAGTTGGAATGAACGTGCAGGTCCAGCTTCATCTGATCTTCGCACCGACCGGTATCTCTTTGTCAAATACGATCTTGACCTTCTCAGGTCCATGAATCACCATCGCCTTGTCACCGGCGATGAATGCGGCGTACTTCTTGCCGGCTTCGGGTTTCTCAGCCGCGCAAGGCAATTTCCTCGACCCTACATCTAGCATCGCGGGTTCCCCAGGTGCGATCGCACCGACACGAATCTCGAGCCTTTGGAATTCCTTGAAGCTGACCTGCTTCTGCCCCGGCTCCATACCACTGGAGATCTGCGTGCCCGCGGGGAGGTCTTTCTCCGGAGTGAGGAGAGCGAGCCTATCTCCCTCCTCGGCTGCGAGGAGCATCCCCTCTGATTTCACGCCCCTGATAGTCGCAGGCTCCAGATTCGTCACGATCACGAGGGTCTTGGTCTTGAGCTGGTCCGGAGTGTAGAACTCCTTCAGGCCACTGACCATCGTGATCTGCCTTCCGATGTCGACCTTCATGAGATACAGCTTGTCCGCGTTCGGAAGTGGCTGGATATCGAGTACCTTCCCGACCTTGAGATTCAATGATGCGAACTGCTGGAAATCGTCGGAGCGAGCGGCCTCGATTTTCGCGAACTGGGGGACGGGCTTCTCCATCTTCACGCCCTCTTTGAGGGGCAGGCCTATCCCCTTCCATCCGACCTCGGATATCGTGCCGTCCATCTTCAGCTGCGCCCAGATGCTCTCCGACGAGAACGGCAGGAACGGGAACGACATCACCGCAAGAGCCTTGCCGATAAGGAGGCTCACATGGAGAGCTGTCTGGCACTTCGTCTTGTCGGTTCCCACCAGAGACCAAGGAGCGACCGAGTCGAAGTACTGGTTGCCGAACTGGGCGAGGTCCATTATGGCTTTGAGGGCTCGCCTGAACTCGCATGCGGACAGGGCTGAGTTCACCTCTTTGTCGGTCTCAGCTATTCTGGCGAGTGCGGACCTATCTCTCTCGTCCAGATCGCCCATGGCCGGGACCACCCCGAAGTTCTTGAAGGTGAACGAGAGCGCACGATGCAGGAAGTTGCCGTATGTGGCGACGAGCTCGTTGTTGACCCTCGATGCAAGGTCGTCCCAGGAGAACTCGCTGTCCTTCATCTCGGGCATGTTCGCCGCGAGATAGTACCTTATGATGTCAGGTTTGAACTTCGCTAGCATGTCAGGGATGTCTATGCTGACTCCCATGCTCTTGGAGAACTTCTGGCTTTCCAAGGTCATGTACTGGTTGGCAGGGACATCGTAGGGAAGGTTCAGGTTGCCGTATCCGAGCAGCATGGCTGGCCAGATAATCGTGTGGAAGACTATGTTGTCCTTTCCGAGGAAGTAGTAGCTCCTGCACAATGGATCCTCCCAGTACTTCTTCCAGTCATCGGGCCTGTTCTCAGTCTTGGCCCATTCCTTCGACGCCGAGAGATAGCCAATCACCGCGTCGAACCAAACGTATATGCGCTTGCTCTCGAAACCCATGACCGGGACAGGCACCCCCCAAGAGATGTCCCTCGTTATGGGCCGGTCCGTGAGACCTTCCTTCAGGACGTTCGTGGTGAACGCGCGTACATGAGGACGCCAGTGTTTGTTGGCCTCGACGTACTTGATCAATCGGTCCGTGAAATTCGAAAGCTTCAGGAAGAAATGCTCGGTTTCCTTCAGCTCCGGAACCGAGCCACATATCTGACACCGCGCGTCGATGAGCTCCTCGGCGTTCAGATCTTTTCCGCACTTATCACACTGGTCACCGCGCGCGCGCTCATAACTGCAGTGCGGGCACTTGCCCTCAACATATCTGTCTGGAAGGAATCGCTTGCAGTTGTCGCAGAAGAACTGTGGCGTTGACTTCTTCTCGAGATGCCCCTTCTCGAGGAGCTTCATGAATATGTCCTGGGTGACTATTTCGTGGTTCCTCGTGTGCGTGCTCGTGAAGAGGTCGAAATCGACGCCGAGATCTGCTATGGCCTTCGAGTTGATAGCGTGATATCTGTTCGCCACAATCTCGGGGGATACTTTCTCCTTGTCCGCGCTCACGGTTATCGGCGCGCCGTGCATGTCGGAGCCGGAGACCATGATGACCTCGTTCCCAACAAGTCTGTTGAACCGAGCGAATATGTCAGCGGGCAGGATCGAACCCGTGACATGACCTACGTGGAGCGGACCGTTGGCATAGGGCCATGCGCAACACACTAGAATCCTGGGCATGTCGAACAGCCGCCTATCATGGAGCGTTGCCCACTTAAATGTAGCGCGTTCGGGATCCAAAGATTCTGCTGCCAGAAGGAAATCAATATCAACGATGACGGATATTCGAACAGCATGGCCTCCCATGATATCGGGCAGATACGGGGAGACGTCGAATCGTTCCAGAGCGAGCTGATGGAGGAATTCTATCAGAACTACGCTGGCCTGAAGGACGACATGTCGACTGTCGCCATCTATGACAAGTACTCGCATCTGTTCTCAGTCGATTCCATACATGTCGTAGAATCTGCCATGCAAGGACCAGCGCCATCTGATGACGCCAGATGGCTCCGGCATCTGCGGACTTTCTGCACATTGGGACACATGGACAACGCGGTCAAGCATCTCACGGACAAAGCTACCACGTTCGAGGCGCAGTCGTCAGTTGACTGCGACGGGGAGAAGATACCCTACAGGTTCATCCCCGTGAAGCTGAGGAACGAGCCTGATCACGAGAAGCGGAGAAGGCTTTTCGAGGCCAAGCTCGTCGAGACACTGGAGCTGAACAAGACGCTCCTGGAGAGAATGGCGACCGCTCATGACGTCTCCGTCGTCCTTGGATTCAAGAACTATCGCGATCTCTGTTCCACCCTGAAGGGCGTCGACTACAAGGCCCTCGAGGAACAGATGGAGGAGATGCTCAGAAGGACAGAGCGCCTGTACGTGAAGGAGATGGGTGGACTCCTGGAGAAGCGCACTGGCATCTCGCTTTCGGATGCGTGGAGCTATGACATTCCATTCGCATTCAGAGGAGAGGAGTTCGACAAGTCCTTCGTCAAGCAGAAGTTGGTCGGAGCGTTCTTCGCGACCCTCAAAGGCATGGGCCTGGACTCGGACAAGTTCACCAACATCCACATAGACATGGAGGAACGACCGAAGAAGACTCCGAGGGCGTTCTGTGCTCCGGTCAGGGTGCCCGACGACGTCCGTCTAGTCATCATGCCCACAGGTGGATGGCGAGACTACGACGCCTTCTTCCACGAAGGCGGCCACGCGTGGCATTTCGGATGCACAGCGAAGAGCCTTCCGGCGGAGTATAGGTATCTGGGAGACAACTCAGTTACGGAGTCTTTCGCCTTCCTTTTCAACTATCTCCCGTCGAACAAGCTCTGGCTTCGAAAGATACTGGGGATGGAGGAGCCAGATGAATATGTGAGGTTCACGCTGGTCAACAAGCTGATGTTCCTCAGGAGATACGCCTCGAAGCTGGTCTACGAGCAGAAACTGCACAGTGCCCATGTCGGCCCTGATTACCAGGAGGTCTACAGGAACTGCCTTCAGAAGGGCCTCAGGTTCAGGCACACGGAGAAGCACTACCTAGAGGACGTGGATGACGCGTTCTACTGCGCGGAGTACCTTCGCGCGTGGATCCTGGAAGGCCAGATCAGGGCAGCACTGGAGGAGGAGTTCGGCGAGGAGTGGTTCTCGAACGAGGAGGCGGGGAAGTTCTTGAAGGAGCTCTGGTCCTATGGTCAGAAGTACTCCGCCGACGAGCTGGTGAAGACGGTGGGCTACGTGGACCTGGACATCGACCCGATGCTGCTCGAGATAGAGCGCGGGCTGAGCGAGTGAGGCTGATAGCTTTTTAAACGGTCCGTTCCTTCACCTGGACGATGAGGATAGCAGTCCTCCTGAAGGACCGTTGCCAGCCGAAGAAGTGCAACCTTGAATGTATCCATTACTGCCCGCCCGTCAGGACAGGCATTGAGACCATCGCCATGGGTGACAAGGGGAAACCCGTGATAGCTGAGGATCTCTGCGTCGGGTGCGGCATCTGCGTCCACAAGTGCCCGTTCGAGGCGGTCAAGATAATCGGGCTGCCGCAGGAGCTCGCGGGAGAGCTCGTTCACCAGTACGGAAAGAACGCGTTCAGACTGTACAGACTCCCAGTTCCGAAGAAGGGCCAGGTCATCGGGCTCCTCGGACCGAACGGCATAGGCAAGACAACGGCCATGTCGATCCTATCGGGCCAGATCGTCCCGAACCTTGGCGACTATGACAAACCGGGGGACTGGAGCAAAGTCCTCGACAAGTACGCGGGCCTCGAGATCCATGACTACTTTGAGAAACTATCACAGGGCAAGCTCAAGACAGCAATGAAGCCTCAGTATGTGGACAAGCTTCCGGCAGTCCACAAAGGGCTTGTCAAGGAGCTTCTGAGAAAGGTCGATGACAGCGACCGGATCGATGAGGTCTCTGAGCGGTTGGGAGTCACTGGAGTGCTTTCGCGCGATATCGCCAAGCTGTCCGGGGGAGAGCTCCAAAGAGTGGCTCTCGCAGCCACGCTTCTGAAGGACGCTGATGTCTATTTCTTCGACGAGCCGTCGTCATACCTCGACATATACCAGAGGCTGGAGATCGCGAAGGTCATCCAGGAGGTCAGCGAGCACAAGCAGGTCGTCGTCATCGAACACGACCTAGCAGTCATGGATTTCCTGGCGGACCTAGTGCACATAATGTACGGAGAGGAGGGCGCATACGGTGTGATGGCTCAGCCGAGGGCGGTGAGGACCGCCATCAACGTCTACCTCGACGGCTACCTCAGAGAGGAGAACATACGATTCCGAGATACGAAGATAGTGTTCGTGAGGAGGCCTCCGAGGACGGACTGGGAGTCGGAGGTGCTTGTGCGGTTCCCGGCTCTGACGAAGAGGTTCAAATCCTTCACGTTGAAGGTGAAGGAGGGCGTCATCAAGAAAGGAGAGGTCGTCGGAGCGGTGGGACCCAACGCCACGGGCAAGACGACCTTCATCAAGATGCTCGCAGGAGAGATCGAGCCAACGTCGGGCAAGGTCATGGGGAAGATTTCGGTAAGCTACAAGCCGCAATACATCAAACCGGAGTTCGACGGGACCGTGAGAGAGATGCTCGCATCATCGATAGGCAAGGACTTCGAGTCCGGGTTCTTCCAGTCCGAGATCGCACATCCGCTTAGTCTGAAGCATCTGATGGAGAAACATCTCGACACGCTTTCTGGTGGCGAGTTGCAGAGAGTTGCGATAGCCGACTGCATCGGCCAGACTGCGGACATCTATCTGCTCGACGAACCCTCCGCTTACCTCGACTCCAATCAGAGGATGATCGCATCCAAAACCATAAGACGGGCAATCGAGAAGATCGGCAAATCGGCTCTCGTGGTCGATCACGATGTCTACATGATCGATCTCATTTCCGACTCGCTCATGGTCTTCTCGGGCGAGCCCTCGCTCAAGGGACATGCGGAGGGTCCTATGGACATGAGGGATGGCATGAACAGCTTCCTGAAGGACGTGCAGATCACGTTCAGAAGGGATCAGGACACGAGCAGACCGAGAATCAACAAGAAGGACTCGAGGCTGGACAGGGAGCAGAAATCCAGAGGCGAATACTACTACGGCTGAGCCTGCTTGGGTTTCGATTTGTTGCGCTTCATCCTGTATGCATAGTAGGCCACTACCGCAATCGCGGCAACGACCACGACGATGTCAAGTTCCCGGAACACGCCCTTAATCGATTCCCACTCCGAACCAAGCACGTAGCCGACATAGGCCAGCATGAAGGTCCACGGTACAGACCCGACGAAACTGTAGAACACGAACTTCTTGAAGTTCATCTTGGCAATGCCAGCTGGGAGGGATATGACCGTTCGGATTACGGGAAGCAGCCTGGCTATGAAGGTGGCCTTGTCCCCCCATTTCTCGAACCACTCCTCGGCTGTGATGAGATGCTTCTCTCGAATGAGGATGTACTTTCCGTACCGGAGTATCAACGGCCTCCCGGCATAGAATCCGAAGACGTAGGCCGCAATCGAACCAATCGTGCAACCCAAGGATCCAAAGACTGTGATGCCGAGAAGACTCATGTGGCTATCTCCCTGGCCGACGAGGAATCCCGCGAAGGGCATGACGATTTCGCTCGGGACAGGCATGCAGGCGCTCTCAAGCGCCATTAGCAACATGATCCCTCCGTATCCGTAGTTGGATATCCAGTCGAGGATCAGGTCCGTGCCCCACTGAATCAAATTCATTGGGCATCGATAACAGAGGCTTCGCTAAAAAACCTTGGGTGTCCGTGCTCATGTGCCAGAAGCATATTTGTAGCCGCATTCGCTTCGAGCGCTCGATGCGGCCCACACAGATCCTAGAAAGCTATTCGATCATGATGCTTCTGGGGTTGGCTCTTGGCATGCTGTCGGGCGGGTTCCCCTCGCATACCAAGGAGATCTCGATGATCTCCCTTGCGATCCTCATGACGCTCTCGCTCTCAAACGTCAGGCTCGGGGAGGCAAGGGGCAGAGACCACATCGAGCATTCGGCGAGGGCGTTGCTGATCAACTACGGGCTGTTGACGGGCATCATCCTCGCGATAGGACTCTTCTTCTCGCGGGACTATTGGTGGGGTTGGGTGCTGATGGCAGCCGCGCCTTCGGCTATTTCGGTCGTGCCCTTCACCGCAGTGATGGGCGGGCAGACGACGAAGGCTCTGTTTTCGACGGCCGTGAACTATGTGGCCGCGCTCCTGCTGATGCCGATCATCACACTGCTTCTGATAGGCTCCTCGGTCTCCAGCGAGAACCTGGTGACGTCCTTGCTCTTGCTGATACTCCTTCCGATGGCGGCATCGCGCCTCGTAATGCGCCTCGAAATCAACAAATCCGCTAACATGATAATGATCAACCTCTCCTTCGCAGTACTGATCTTCGCGGTAACAGGGGCGAACAGAGAGGCGTTTCTTGGCGATGCCTTCATCGTGCTCGCGATAGCCGCGGGATGCGTAGTGAGGACCTTCGGCACAGGGATGGGGACCGAGGTCGTCCTCAAGAGATGGGGCGTCCCGAAAGCATCGAGAGTCCCGTATGTTCTCTTTGCGAGCTACAAGAATCTCGGCCTGACTGCCACCCTGGCCATAGCCCTTTTTCAGCCCATCGTCGCGGTCCCTGCGACCATAGGCATCGTGGTGGAAGTCATGTGGGTGATATTCTTGGTCAGATACTACCGAGGAACTGCCTGATAGAGACGCTACAACCTTTCAGCGATGCTCTGAGGGAACCGCTCAAATGAGAGACGAACTGGTTGAAGTCCGTATCTGGTCTAAGGTCGCTCCAACGCCTATAGACAAGGAAGACAATCCCAGCGGTGCATGCTGTCATGAACCCGATCTCTACAGGCGCGGAGTAGGTTATGGTCACGATCTGTATGTAGTCGATTCCCAAATGAGTGCTCCAGAAAAGCAGTGGAACGAAGTACCTCCAACCGATGGAGAGCGGCGCGACCACGAACGCAGCGACAGGATAGTGCATCAGAGAGCGCCAAGGGAGGCCGGACCCATCATCCCACGAAGGCCTCAGAATTGCAGCCAATCCGTTGTCTGAGATGTATCGAGGCGCGGCGAGAACATGATCCAGGTCGATTGCGACGCCGAAGGTCAGGGCGACGAACCACTCGTCCTTGTTTAGGTTCAGGAAAAGGCCGATCAGTACAGCCGTCAAGATGTGAGTGGTCGTGAGCATGGATTCGCCTGGTACTGACTACTAGTTGAACAATACGTAGATGCACCTATCTCTCAGTTTCGCCCACACAATCGGGAAGTGGACGAGCGATTCCTTCTTTAATAACCGTGTTGCGACCGTTTGGAGTTGTTATTAACGGCGGCGAAAATTTTAATAACGAAGCCAGAGCTGGATTGAAGTCTAGAAATGGCCCACATACACCTGGAGGACGGCGCGTTCTCGCCCCTTTGGCTTCTGACCTGGTCGGCTATCGCTGCGATTCTGATCGCTATCGCGCTGCTCGCCAACAGGAGAAAGGAGATTCCTCCGAGGAAGATAGCAATCGCCGCGATGTGCGCCTCGGTCGGATTTGCCGTCTTCATGGTGGAGGTGCCCACACCGGTTGGTCCGGTCCACATGAATTTCACCCCGCTCATCGGGATACTCGCAGGACCTGGTATGGGAAGCCTGGTCGCGCTGGTGATAAACATATTCGGCGCGGCCATCGGACATGGCGGTTGGGGAATGGTAGGTCCCAACTCGATAGTGAATATCGTGGAGGTGGTCATCGGATACTACACGTTCCGATTGTTCAAGACCAAGTCAAGGACTGGCGATTTCTGGTCTGGGTTCAGCGCGACCACAATCGCCCTTACCATCAGCGCATTCTTGGTCGTTCTGATTGTATCTATATCCGAGATCCAAGGCTCCAACCTCACCAGAGGAGAGACTCTCAACAACATGCTCATCCTCGCAGTCGCCAACGTTGTGGCGGCCGTCGTCGAAGGGATCGTGACAGGGTATATCGTCTCATTCCTTGGGAGGGTCAGGCCAGACCTTCTCCTAGCTGAGGCGGCGTCGCCCCCCGACAAGAGGATATCCTTGGTGACCTCAGGAGGCGCCCCAGATGGCTAGGCGGTCCTACTCGAAGCACATTCCGGATTTCAGGTACGTGACCTACTTCGGAGAGACAGGCAGGAGCGCGGTCCATTCCATGAATCCCTGGACGAAGATCGGCCTCCTCTTCTTCGTCGTCGCGCTCGTGACCGTCGTGATGGACCTCTACTGGCTGCTCTTGATCCTGGCGCTTGCCATTGCATTCTATGCCGCTGGAAGACTGCCATTGAAAGTCCTTTTCGGCTGGTACACACTCCCGTTGTTCTTTGTAGCATCTCTGTCCATCCTCTACATCTTCACCGAACCCGGCAAGGACCTCTTTCGGATCCAGCTGCTGGGAATCGCAGTCGCAATCACCGACAGCGGTGTCACGCTCATGGCGACTCTGCTAGTCCGCGCACTGGCGGTCGTCACTTTCTCGCTCGCGGTCTTCATGACCACGAAGTACACGCACATCACGATCATCGCATCCCGCGTCATGCCCGGAACCTTGGCCAACATCTTCCTTCTGTCGTACAGGTTCATGTTCGAGACCTCTGACGAGGTCTCGGATGTCCTCGACGCGATGCGTTCGAGGGGCGGGAACCTCGCCAAGGGGGCGTTGCGACAGACGAGGATGTTCGCGGGGATATTCGGGATCGCATTCGTGCACGCTTTCGACCGAGCCGAGCGAATCGCGAAGGCGATGGAAGCAAGAGGGTACATCGGGGAGTTCCCTGTCACGGAGCCGCTTAATAAGCCGACCGCTGGGGGGTATGCGCTAATCGCGCTCGGGATAACTTCGCTGGCGTTGGCGGCCTACTCAAGATATTTCGATAAAGGACTGTTCGGATGGTGAAAGGATGATTTCAGATGCTCCATGGGCAAGACACCAAGGAACGGAGGGCGCGATTGTCCACGTGGACTGCGTGACCCACAAGTACCCAGATGGCACGGAGGGCATACACAACATGTGCTTCAGGGTGTACCCGCGCGAGATAGTGGCCCTGTGCGGGCCCAACGGCGCGGGGAAGTCGACCCTCATCGAACACATCAACGGCCTGATGATGCCCGATGTCGGCCGGGTCAGGGTCTTCGACATGGACATCGACAAGAGGAACGTGGCCTCTATCAGGAAGGTGGTCGGTCTTGTCTTCCAGGATGCTGACTCGCAGCTCTTCTCGCCGACGGTCATGGACGACGTGATGTTCGGCCCATTGAACCTCGGGATGTCGGTTGAGGAGGCGAGGAAGAAAGCACAATGGGCCTTGGACATCGTCGGAATCAAGGATGTCAACAAGGTCCCACACTACATGAGCGGTGGGCAGAAGAGACTCGTCGCGATCGCTGGGGTTCTGGCGATGGAGCCCAAGATACTGGTTGTTGACGAGCCCACAGGGGACCTCGACCCATCAAATGCGCACAAGATCGAGGATCTCCTCAGGTCGTTGAGGGACGAGCACGGCATGAGCGTCGTCATAGCTCTTCACGACATGGATATGGCCGCGCGGCTCGCAGACAGGATATGCATCGTGAAGGAAGGATCGGTCGTTGCGGAAGGCCGGCCCGAAGACGTTCTCTATGACGAGAAGCTGCTCGAATCGGCTGGGTTGGAGCTGCCCGCAGCGGCGAAGCTATACAGAGACCTCGGCCTGGACAAGAGGGGAAAGAAGAGACCATTGTCACTGGACGAGCTCAGGACCCTTCTTGCTGAGTGATGGACCTAGCTGTCGCCATTGATTGAGCGAAAAAAGCGAAAGGTGAAAAGGTTTGGATGGTCTGCTGGGGTCGCCTATCCCTCTTCGAACCTTCTCCTGACAGATACCAGTGCGAACAGAGCCAGGATGCCCATGACCGGCAGCAGCATCGTCGGGAATTCCGGTATCACGGTGGCGACGGTGACCTGCATCGTGTCGGTGCTGGTGTGACCAGCTCCGTCGGTGACAGTGAGCGTCACCGCAACAACTTCATCGCCGCTCGAGAAGGTGAAGGATGCATGCTCGCCAAACAGCTCGTGGTACGTGCCCGCATAGGTGAATGACCATTTCCAGCTTGCGATGCCGGAGCTGTCGCTGGAAAGAGTCCCGTCGAAGAATACCTCCTGGCCTCCTGAAACCACCTGGTCAGGACCAGCCGAAGCGACGGGGATATCGTTATCGACTGTCAGGTTCGTCACATACTTAGTCCAATTCTCGTGGCCTGCAAAGTCGCGGGCCCTGAACAGGGACACATAGGCGCCGCTTGGTAGCATCTCGTCGTACGTGAACGCCAAGCCAACAACGCTCGAACTCCCCATGGATCCGTTCTGCCACGTCCAAACTCCGGTGGTGATATCAACCACGATCATCGAAGCCTGGGGCTCGAACAGTCCTGTCACATCAGAAGCCTGAGCCCACGGCGCCTGCGTGTCGTATTGGAACCACACGAAGTGGCCCGTGGATCGCTCGAACCAAGCAGTGCCCTCCATCCATGTGCCGGGCATAGACGAGTTGCTGTAGTATCCCCTCAGGGCATCGTATGTGGACGGCCCCATCGAGATCTCGTACGATCCGTAATAGGCCTGGCCCGTGGTATTCGTGAGCCAGCCACCAGTGGCCGTTCCTGACCATTGATAGTCTATGGTGTATACATCTCCGGCTTGGGAGTACGTTAGGCCGATACCCTGATAGTTCAGCGGGTCGAAACTGACGGTCGGCATCTGGACCAGGTAGTAGTATGCATTTGGCACCGCGGTGTGATCGTAGATGGCGTTGATTAGAGAGAAGATCTCAGGGTCCTGCTCCTCGATTTCGACATGCACCGCAGACGGGCTGATCGAGGATATGTTCTCGGTGGGCGATTGGCTGTATGTGACGTTCGGATCCCAGAGGTCGGGATCCAACAAGACCATGAGTGTCACATCAGTCTGGCCAGTTGCGTCGAGCACTCCTTCTGAATGACCATAACCAGAGGCTGTCACGACGTACATCAACTCAACCGGAGGGATCCACATCTCGAAGTAGCCAAGTGCACCCGATGGTGTCTGATTCCGCTCGCCATATCCATACTCAGAGGGCGGGAGTCCCAGCGATACCGTCGCGCCGCTAATACCAGCCAAGGTTGAGCTGTCGTTGACCCAGCCGATGAGCCTCGTCGTCTGGGGCAGCATCTGGGGAAGCAGGGCTATGTTATGTGTGTTCCCGTCCGGCACGACAGTGACCTGGCTTCTGTTGTTCCTGTACCCGGAGGCGTAGACATCCACGGTGTAGGTGACCCCCGAAAGCAGGGTCACGTTGTAGTCGCCGGTCATGTTGGTGGTCGCGCGCGGGCTGTATTGCATCGATTGTATCTGCACTTCCGCACCTGCAATCGGATTGCCATTGAGTTTGTCAGTGACCTTACCCTGCATCCAGGCATCGAGGGGGACAAGGACGAAGTCATGCCATGTCAAGGTCCCAGGCAAGATAGTGATGACAGTCCAGCTCGACCCGTACCCGCTCGTTTGGGCTCCTAGGTTCAGGTCGACGCCGTCGAAGGCGTCGAGAGTGTACTGGCCAAGGGCGTTCGTCATCATGTACGAGAGGTTTCTCATGGTCTTGTCGAAAAGCATCACTTGTGCGCCTGCTATTGGGTTCAACGAAGCGTCGGTCACGTTCCCCCGAACCGTGGACGTGATGGTGAGCAGCTCCACGTTGATCCAGAGGCTGTCGCCATGGTTGACGCTCATCTCTGACAATCGGAACATCGCGAATCCTGTTTTCGAGAACATCATATTGGACGTGCCGTTGGTCACGTTCATCATGTACTTGCCAGCGGCGTCCGTGTACGTGTAGTTCGAGTACCCCCTGTTACGATTCCATTGATTTGAGGATTCGATGGAGACGAGCACGTTCTCGAGAGGGGTTCCCAATGAATCGGTCACATTCCCCTGTACCACGGCATCATCCGTAGAAGCGGGCATTGCGAGTGTCAAGTTGAACCAGTAGGTTTTTCCAGAAACCAGCGGATCTCCCGTGGTGTTGTCTATAATGGGGTAACCTGGAACATCAAAGAGGACTGCGCCCCCGCCCATAGTACCTGCGATTACGTCCAAGGAATACCATCCTGTGACGCTGTCAGGCTTCGTAGAATTCCCGTATATTGGTGCCCCCTGGCCCATGTTCGACGGGTCGTTCACGATACCAATGACGTTTCCCTGGGTGACAGGGATGCCGCCAGTATCCTTCACCCAGCCTTGGAGAGTGACATCCGTCACCAGAGGAGCTATCGGTACCATTACGAGATTCAGATCAGACTGCTCACCCGACTTGACGAAAGTCGTGCCGTTGGCTGCGAAATATGATCCGTTGAACGCCATGACCATGTAGTCCATATCTCCCGGAACGGTGAAGTTGTATACGCCTGATGCATCCGTCCAGTCGGAGGCAAGCGGCATGCCACCGCCCATCTTGTACATCATGTATATGACATAGGCATTCTCGATCGGAGTCACGCCATCCGTGACTGTCCCCTGGATCCAGCCGGTCGGAGGGGCGGCCTCTGCCTTATGTGGCACAAGGACCAACATGCTCGTTATCATCGATACGCATAGCGCAACTGCCAGCAACAATTTCGTGCCGTGTCTGAACTCGCCCATCCCAAATTCCTCCTTCATCAATTCCTGCAACGGCTGCCCTATCATGGGGGAGTGAGTATGCCGTTGCAACGATTCTTGGAAGGGATGAGCTGGCTATATATTGGTGTCGGCACAGCAGACTGTCCATTGTAAGTTGACCGATGAACTCGCGCGCGTCGATGTCATTCACAGCCAGCTAGACCTGACCCTTCACGAGGGAGGGACCTGAGATTCGTGCGACTACTGGCGGTAGGTTTGCAAACGTCTCATGTCCAAGGAATCGGTCGCGTTCACCTTCGCTGTTCGGGAACATTTAGATTGTCGGCGACAACGAGTGAGGTTTCAGATGCTGCCAGCTGATATGACGCCAGTTTCCAAAGCAAAGGCAATAAGATGGAGAGAATGGTCGAAGGATGCGTTCGATGAGGCCAGGAAGGGAAACAAGCTCGTGCTTCTCGATCTGAGCGCGGTGTGGTGTCATTGGTGTCATGTGATGGACTCGACGACCTACTCGGACACAGAAGTGATCGCGGCAATCAACGACAATTTCATTCCGGTCAGAGTGGACATCGATCGGAGACCTGATATCTCCGAGAGGTACAACAGAGGAGGGTTCCCAACAACCGCGTTTCTCTCCGACCTCGGAGAATCTGTGTGGGGAGCGACATACATCCCACCTACGGACATGAAGAGGATTGTCAAGGCGATCCTCGATGCGAAGGCTTCTGGAGAGATCGATTCGGCTCTCGAAAGGGGCAGACTTCGGTACTTGGATATTTCCAAAGCCCAACAGAAGAAGAGAACTGCTGATTCGGAGTTCATCACAACCCTCTTCGAAGACGTCTTCTCGGCGTATGACGTTGAGCACGGAGGCTTTGGAGTGGCTCCAAAGTTCCCCCATCCTGATGTGGTGAACCTTCTGCTTCAACGGTACACCCACAACCTCGACAACGAACTCGCTGAAGCGGTCACGAACACACTGGACAGAATGACAAACGGCCTCTACGACACAGTGGAAGGCGGCGTGTTCAGATACTCGGTAACTAGAGACTGGCGAGAACCGCATTACGAGAAGATGCTCGAGACGAATGCGGGTTTCCTTCGGAACCTGCTTCACGCTCTCAAGACTCTGGGCCATGAGAGGTACGCGGCTACGGCTCGAGGAGTGGCCAACTATCTGCTCAATTGCCTGAGAGACCCGATCGGGGGCGGATTCTACGGAAGTCAGGATGCGGACGAGGACTACTATGGACTGTCCGCGAAGGACAGGCTCAAAAGACAGACGCCTGCAGTTGACAGAACAGTTTTCGCCGGTTGGAACTCGGAGGCAGTAGTGGCCTTGTTGGAGGCGGGGTTCGTACTCAGAGAGAGAAGCTACGTGGACGCTGCTATGGCCGCCTGGCACCACGCGATCCGGCAGCTATGGAACCCGCGGATCGGCCTGGTCAGGCATCTCGAAGGACAGGAGACGTATCTGTTCGCAGACCAGGTTTCATTCCTCGAGTCGCTGCTCGCGGTCCTCGAACTCTCCCGGGACAAACAACCTCTGGAGATCGCGGCGCGCCTGTTGGAGGGAGTGAACAAGGCATTCGCTGACCCTGACGGTGGCTTTGCGGATGTCATGAAGAACGAGGATGAAATCGGCGAACTCGCGAACCCTCGAAGACCGCTCGTCGAGAACTCAAAATGGTCCATGGCGTTGGCGTCATACGCCATGGCATCCCACGATGCGAGGCATATCGAAAGCGCGCGGGAGATTCTGAGATCTTTCACTTCAAAGGACGTCGAGGCGCATGGCTTATTCGCAGCCCCCTACATCTCTGCTTGGTGGGTCCTAGAGAGAGGCCCGATGGGCGTCGAGATACACGATCCCAAGGCCAGCGATGGCTTGGAAAGCGATCTCTGGCTGGCCGCCAAGGATACCCTGAACCCAGGAGTGATTGTCATGATGGCTCGCAAGGATGGATTGCGTCGTGGACCGGACGCACGGCCTTTTGCGGTCGTTTGCACGACCTCTGGTTGTTCGGGGGAGCTTGCTGATAGCAAGGGCCTCGTTGCGAGATTGTTATCAATCCAGTCCAGTCAAGTCTAAATATCTCGGAACATCATAACATCGTCCTGGGCTTGCCATGGCGAGGAAAGCTAAGCTTATTCCAAAGAAGATGTTGTCTAGTGACGAGAAGGTTGTTTTCGAGACGCGCCCGAGTGCTTGGTTGTACATGAAGGCTGCGTCTGTCTCGCTGATAGTCGCGCTTGTCGCGCTTATGATCTTCGTCTGGAAATGGATACCTGGTGCACCCTCAATCCCCTATTTGAGCGACTACCTCGACGGCAGCAACGGCGATTATGTCCGATACGCTTTCGCAGCGATTTTCGTGGTTGCGTCGGTCTTCTTCTCCTACCGCTGGCTGAAGTGGGGCAGCACTGTCTACGCCGCTACTGACGAGAGGATCATCACGCAGCGTGGTATCCTGAGCAAGAACTACGAGGACATTCCGCTGACGATGATCACGAATGTGGACCTGGCGCAGTCGCTCGGGAAGCGGGCTCTTGGATACGGGACCATAGTGTTCTCGACCCAGGGGTTGTCGAGCGGAAGGAAGGCTGATGTAGTCTGGGAGGCCGTCCCGGACCCGTTCCGCGTCAGAAGGAAGATCCAGGAAGTCATGGACGTACGCGTCAAACCGAAGTAAGACCAGCCCTCGCCACCTGATTTGTTCGGCGGAACGACAATCCCACCGCCGGCCATCACAAACACAATTAGCCCCTTCGACGCTCATTGGAGGGGACAGGAACAGGAGGTAGGTTGTATGGCGGCGGAAGATGTGATCAGGGACGGTCCGGGGAAGGCATTCGTAATCTGCAACGAGGCCATCGTTCGCGGAGCTATCGAGGCGGATGTAAAGGTAATCTCGGAGTATCCGGGCTCGCCAACGACGGAAATACTCGATACTTTCTCTGAGGTGTCACCCAAGTTAGACTACAAGATGGAGATCTCGACCAACGAGAAGGTCGCGTTGGAGACATGCGCTGGCGCGTCGATGGTCGGGCTTCGATCGATGACTGCGATGAAGAGCGTGGGCATGAATGTCGCCTCCGACTCGTTCTTCTCCCTGTCATACACGGGCGTCAAAGGAGGTATGGTGATTGTGGTCGCCGACGACCCGCATGCGCACTCGTCGCAATCGGAGCAGGACGGTCGGTCGTTCGGCCCGAACGCCTACATACCCATGCTTGAGCCCTCCGACCCCGTGGAAGCGAAAATGATGGTGAAGAGGGCGTTCGTTCTGTCGGAGAAGTACGGCGTGCCCGTCATGATACGCACGACGACCAGGGTCAACCACCAGAGCGGCATCATAGACCTCGAGAAGATTGACAGGAAACCTTTCCAGAAGATCCCTTGGATGCACGCGCCCGGAAGGTTCGTGACGGTCGCGGAGTCCGCCAGGAAGTTCAAGCACGAGCTGCTCGAGAGGACGAAGAAGATTGAGGAGGAGTTCGAATCCTCAGACCTCAACACGGTTAGGAATACTGGCTCTGATCTCGGGATAGTCACCAGTGGAGCCGGTTACAACTATGCAGTGGATGCAGCTAAGATACTTGGAATAGAACCTTCGATTCTCAAGCTCGGAACTACCTATCCTCTGCCGAAAAAACTCATCGCCAACTTCTTGAAGAAGCTGAAGACGGTGATCATAGTCGAGGAGCTGCAACCATATCTTGAACTACATGTCACCGCAATCGCGAAGGACGCGAACCCGAGCATCAAGATATTCGGCAAATGGACGGGTCACTTCAGCGAATCACTCGAGTACAACCCCAACATCGTCGTGGACGCGATGGCGAAGATCCTCGGTCTCGAACCTCCGGTCGACTACGACGCCATCATGGCCAAGGCGAAGGAACTGAAGAAGGGCCTCGAGGACAGGCCGCCGACATTCTGTCCTGGATGCCCGCACAGGGCGACACTATATGCACTCAGGCAGGCAACGAAAGGTATGAAGCACATACTCTCGACCGACATCGGATGCTACTCAATGAGCTTCCTCGACCCGATCAACTACGGAGATTCGCTCCTGAGCATGGGAGCGTGTTTGGGCGTGGCTACCGGAATGCAGTACGGCGCGCAGGAGAAGGTCATCGCGATGATCGGAGACTCCACGTTCTGGCATGCTGGAATGCCTGGGCTGGTGAACGCCATTCATCACAATGACGATTTCACGCTCGTCATACTGGACAACGAGGTCACCGCGATGACAGGCCAGCAGCCCGACCCAGGAAGGGACTACAATGCTGGAGGACAGCCCGCGAAGCCCGTGATTCTTGAAGATGTCATCAAAGGGATGGGATTGACCGACATAACCATCGTCGATCCGTACCAGGTCAAGGCCGCGGTGGGCCCGATCAAGGAGGCGCTTTCGAGGAAGGGACCAAACGTCATCATATCGAGACGGGCCTGCGCTTTGTATGCCGACAGGAACAAGCGCAGGAAAGGTGAGGCCATCCTGACCAACAAGGTGGACAAGGATGTCTGCAAACGCCCCTACACTTGCATCCGGGACTTCTACTGTCCCGCACTCTCGATTGATGACAGCGACAGGAAGGCGTTGATCACGAAGGAGCTCTGCGACAGATGCGACGTGTGCGCTAAGCTCTGTCCGTTCGGGTCGATCAAGCTGAGGGAGGGCGAGTGAGATGGCGGGCAAGGAGTTCAGCGTCTACATGGCGGGCGTGGGAGGCCAGGGTTTGGTCCTCCTTTCGAACGTAATAGGCTCTGCGTGCGCTCACGCCGGGATACGCGCTCTGACGGGCGAGCAGCACGGCCTGTCTCAGAGGAGCGGGTCTATCAACGTACATATGAGGATAGGAGAGGACATCCGGTCGCCTTTGATACCCATCGGAGGCGCAGACGCGCTCCTCACGCTGGACGCGTTGGAGGCTCTCAGGTACGTAGAGTATCTGAGGCCTGGCGGAGTCGTGCTGATGAACTCGAGGGTTCAGCATCCGATAATCGAGACTCGCGCTCACATGAAAGACAAGGCTGCGAAGTACTTGTCGGTCGAGGATGTCAGGGCCAGGCTATCGCAGGTCACCGACAAGACAGCAGTCGTCGACGCTCTCGCCATCGCGAAGAAGGCCGGGAACCCGCTGACGGAGAACATGGTCATGCTGGGGGCACTCAGCACCCTGGAAGCATTTCTGGTGCCTGAGGAGTCGCTGAAGAAGTCGATCTCGGACAATGTCCCAAAGAAGGCCGTCGATGTGAACCTGACGGCATTCGACCTCGGAAAGGCTGCTGCGTACGAACATCTCTGCAACATAGTTAAGTGCAAAAAGTGACTTTCGGTCTCGATCATATGAAGAAGGCAAGATACGCTCGAGTCGATGTCTTCGCGAACAAACCGTTCGGGGGCAACCCTCTTGCGGTGTTCCCCGACGCGAAGAAACTGACGCCTGGAGAGATGCAGCTTCTGGCCATGGAGATGAACCTCTCAGAGACGACCTTCGTGGTCCCCCCAACGCCTGGCTCCGGGGCGGACTTCAGGGTGCGGATATTCGTGCCAGACATGGAGATACCTTACGCTGGCCACCCAACGATCGGCACATTCTATGTTCTCGCGAAGGAGGGTCGGATCAAGCTGAAGAGTCCCATGACCACGGTGAAGATGGAAGTGAAGGCGGGGGTGATGCCCGTTGAGATCTACTCCTCAAAAGGCGTTGTCAGCAAGATAGTCACAGTGCAGAACAAGCCGGAATTTGGTCCCGTCATCGATGACTCTGGCTTGATAGCTGATGCATTGTCGCTCTCTGAGTCAGACCTCCGGCTCGGCGATGCGCCTCCGCAGTATGTATCCACTGGGCTTCCTTGGATAATCGTGCCCGTGAAGACTCGAAGGGCTGTCGAGAAAGCGGCGGGGAACGCAGCAACGTTCGCTGACCTGAGAAAGAGGCTTCCGAACAACATCGCCGATCTCTACGTGACGTGTCTCGATCCGATCGACCCGAAGTCGACCACGCATTCGCGGGGACTCTCCTTGGTATCGAGAAACGTGGTCGAGGACCCTGCGACAGGAAGCGCAAGTGGATGTCTAGGTGCCTACCTCGTCAAGAAGAGACTCGTCCCAGTCAGCAGGGTCACCAAGATGACGAACGAGCAGGGCTACGAGATTGGCCGGCCCAGCAAGATCGCAATCGAGGTTCGGACGAACAATGACGGCGGAATCGAGTCTGTCAGAGTGGGCGGCTCGGTAGTCCACATGATGGATGGCACCGCCTATCTCTAGGACAGCGGTGGCTCCATGCTCGGCAGCTGCATCTTGAAAACCGCTCCCTGAGTGTGGTCTCCCTTCACTCTGTCCTCTACCCAGACTCTCCCATGATACCTCTTTGAGAGGGTCATCACGATGTGCAGTCCCATGCCGGAGCCCTTCTTCGGCGCCTTGGAGAACCTGTCAAAGATTATCGGCTTCGTCTCATCGGGTATGCCGCACCCGTGATCGGCAATCGATATGGTCAACGATTTCTTGTCATCAAGGGATGTCCGCTCGATGTTGATGCCTATCTCGACAGGTTCGTGGGAGTCGTACTTGACGGCGTTCGTCAGGATATTGATGAAGACCTCGCGGACGAGCTCATCGGCTTCCACGTAATAGAGTCCTTTATCGGCATTTGACCTGCAGACCACCTTTCGGCCGGGGTAGTATTGCGAAATGCTCTTCTGACACTGGAGCAGAACCGCACCGAGGTCGATCTTCATAAGGTCAACATCACCGAAGGTCATCCTTGACATCGTTCTAACGTTGCTCGCGAGCCAACTCGTGTTCATCACCTGCTGGCCAACCTTGTCCAACAGGGCCAGCTGGTCTGGCTGGCTGGTCTTCATCCTGAGAAGTTCCACGTAGCCAAGGATCGCCTGATTGAAGTTCTTGATATCATGCGACAGGACATCAGTATAGAGCTCCGAGTTCTTCCTGCTCTCTATGTGCTCTTCGAACATCTTCGCGTTCTCAATCGCGATACCTGCAAGGCTCGCGAATATCTCGATGACCTCTATGGTGTCCTGGTCTGGAATTCGGTCGTCCCTTGGCTTCAGGGTCTCTAGGTATGCCAGGGGCACCCCTTCCTTGTCGAATATCAGCGTATCGATGTAGTCCAACTCGTGCCAGCGCCCCTTTCCTGCGCGCGGGATTCTGATCAGCTCGGGATCAGGGTAGTAAGCAAGTTCGTCGGGCGCGAGCGTCTCGAGGCTTTCCGCAGGCGAATAGTAACTCATGCGGCCCATCTTCGTCCACCATCTTGAATACGGTCCGCCAGTCGTTGGAGCTCCGGATTCGGCAAGCGTGTCAACGAATTCTGAAGGGTACACGTGTCGCTTGATCTGCTCAGCAGCTTTTCGAGAGTAGCCGTGCAAGGCCTCGACCTTGTAAGCCCCGAGTTCGCGGTGCTTTATGGCGAGCACCATCCGCTTGGTGCCGACGAGTCTTGCCAGAGTCTTGAGCAGGTTGTCCAGCATCTGATCGAGGTCCCTCACATACATGATCCCCGACACTAAGTCGAGGATTCGCGAGAGTTGCTCCGTCCTTTGGCTCGTGACCCTGAGCGCCATCTCTCTCTCGTGAGACAAACTCGCATTCTCAATCGCAACCTCCGCAAGCGAAGTGAATATTTCGATGGTCTCGATTGTCTCTTTGGAGGGGCCCTTGCCGTCCTTCGGGTCCGTAGGATAGAGGACTCCGACGATCCTGCCAGCAGAATCGTGCAGTGCAAAGGCGAGATAGTCACCCACCCGGAATTCGTCCTTCTTGCGCGGACCCAGCTTCTCGGCGGGTTCAGCAACAGGAGGGAAAATGAAGTAGCTCTTGGCGCGCGGACTGACAGCCTCGAGAAGCGTCAGGTAGGCGGACTTGCCGATCCTCTTCTCCTCCCTCAGATCTTCAAGTATCACATCGGTCGGGATGATCCTCTGCCTGACCTCCTTCGCGATATCTTCGCCGTATCCGAATACGGCTATCCATTTGAAATTGGCCTCTAACTCATCATACACGACAAGGCTGACCTTGCCGAAGCCGAACAGAGATGAGACGGAGGTCAGGACCATGTCAGAGAGCTTCCGAAGATCCCTCTCGGATACGATGGATGAAGCGATACTGAGTATGTCCTCGAGGAGATCGGTTCTGTGAGCAGCTGTCGCGGAAGGCATGACCGAGTCGGGAGTGTAGCGCATTTCTCTCATCAGGGCGAATGATAGGAGCTCCGTGAAGAGCTCCACCAATTCGACGGTCTCCTTCGAGAGCAATTTGCCGTCACACGAGTAGTCGAGCTCGAGTGTCGCAAGCAATTCTCCTCCAGTGTCTCGCATAGCGAACCTGTAGTGGTCAGCCTCATGCCATTCATCAGGGTCCTTTCTCGGAAGGCGGACATTCTCAGGATGCCTGTAGTAGGATGGATGGTCGGCGAACGGATCCCCTTCAATCATCTTGATCCAATCCTCTGCGGGTATGTAATAGGAATTCCTAGTGACTCGGAACTTGTCAGCCATCGTTCTGCCCAGCAAGTCCTTCGGATAGTAGTCGGCGCCCATGTTCGCGACTATCTTCTCTGCACTCTCCTTCGGAAAGCCGTACGTGACCCAGCGCAATGATGGCCCGGCCTCGACCTGGGTGATCTCGAAAAACATCGCCTCGATGCCGAACAATTCGGCGATCGCTGACAGCGTGCGCTTGATGATGGCGGCAAGCGGTGTGCCCCCTGCAATCATCGCACTGATCTCGCCGAGGGCGTCTCTTACCCTCTTATCCTCGCTGCTCACAGGGTGGGCGCCCGCCTTCCATGGTTTCCCTGGAATGATGATGTAGTCCTCAGCAACTACCTCGCCCATGCCCAACACCTCCGCGTGCTAGCCAGACCTCGCGGCCAATGATTGACTTGGCATCTATATAATAGCAGACAGACGGGTATCATAATCCCTTGCAGGCGAAAAATATTCAAATGTAGATAATTAAACCATGCCATCTCGATGATTCTCATACACTCCAACGGTTCGTTTTGCTACTGCGCAATCCTTATTATCGATGGGCACGTTCGTTCGACGAAGAAAGACCGGGGGTATGAGACCACGAACATCAAGGAGATCCTGGCGACCGCAATCGAATTCGAACGCTTCGGTGTTGAGTATTACGCCAGGTTCAAGGAACTGGTCGGCGATGAGAAGGCGAAACCGCTCATGAAGGGGCTCTCAGAGGACGAGAAGGAGCACGCGCGGATCCTCACTGCCGAGCTGAAGGCCCTCGGTGGTTCGGTCAAAGCTCCATCGAAGGGAATGCTCGACAAGGGGCTAGCCGAGATATTCCCCGAGAAGGTCAGGAAGAATTCGATCGAAGCGAAAGACGCCATATCGGCTCTCAAACTTGGGATAAGGACCGAGCAGAGATCCATCGACTTCTACTCGAAGAACGCGACCAACGCTGATGAGAAACTCAAGAGAATCTTCAACAAGCTCGAGAAGATGGAGCGCGGACACAAGGAGATGCTCGAGGAGAACCTGAAGTATCTGGAAGACGACGGTTCCTGGTACGGCTACGTGCCTTTCCTTGACTGAAGCGGGGCCGCGCCACCCCCGACTAAGTTATGCCAACCTTTTTTAGATGGCCGTCGCATCAACCCGTTCTGGGGAGTAAGGTCACTTGGCGACGGTAATTCCTTTCAATGCTTTGTATTACAATAGTGCCAGATTCGGAAAGGACGTTTCCCGGTTCGTGGCACCGCCTTACGATGTAGTCGACAGGGTCATGGAGAAGAGGCTCAAGGATGACAGACTGAACATAACGCATGTGACGCTGGGCGATGAGGCAGACGCCTACGAAATCGCCCACAGACGACTCCAAAGGTGGATCAATGACGAGGTTCTCGTCGTCGATTCCAGAGAATGTCTGTACGTCTACGAGCAGACTTTCAGCAGCCCGGACGGCTCGCCCAGGATCAGATCTGGCATAGTTGCCCTGGTCAAGCTCGAGGATTTCTCGAAAGGCGTGGTCCTGCCTCACGAGAAGACCATCCCCAAGCACAAGGCCGACAGGATGAATCTGATGTGCGCCGTCAACGGGGACACTGAACAGATACTCCTTCTCTACGACGACCCGACAGAGGAGATCGAATGGATCCTGCTCGACACGCGAAAGCGTGACGAAGTCATGAGATTCATCGATCCCGAGGGCGTGCATCACAGATTGATCAGGATCTCGGAGCCGGAACTGATTGACAAGATCGTCAAGCTACTGGAGCCCGCGAAGTTGCTGATTGCGGATGGGCATCACCGGTACGAAACGGGTCTCGATTTCAGGAACAAGATGCGCGCGAAGGACGGCTCCAAGGAAGGCACGATGCCATACGACTTCATCCTGGCGACGCTGGTCAGCTTCCGCAACCCAGGACTAGTGATATACCCGACACACCGGCTGATCGAGAGAGTCGACGAGAAGCTTATGTCTCAACTCCCGAAGGCGCTCGAGGAGGAATTCGACCTGAAGGAGATGCCGGGCCCCGACGAACTTGCGACCGCGGTCGAGAAATCGCAGGCGAAGGCATTCGGCGTGTGGATACCAGGATCCAAATGCTTCCTGTACGCCACGCCGAAGGTGAGAGCGGCGTCCGGCAATCCGATGGACGATCTCCCAGTATACATCGTTCAGGAACGGGTCCTGAAGAAGCTCTTGGGGTACACTTCGGAGATGCTGGACACGAAAGTGAATATAGAGTACGTGAAAGGCACCGGGCCTACGAAGGACGCCATGGAGACCGGCGAATATCAAGCGTGCTTCTTCGTGAAACCTCCTGCCGTCCAGCAGGTGATGGCGATCGCAGAGACGGGGCAGCTCATGCCGCACAAGTCGACATATTTCTTCCCGAAGATCTGGTCGGGAGCGGTCCTGTACTTGTTCCGACTCGTCAACGCGAAGACCATGAAGCAGTAAATAGCAGAATGAGGATACGCTGCCAGGTGTCTCCTTTGGCGTTCGACATTGGAATACTAGGCGGACGAATCGTTGACGGTGCTGGCAATCCTTGGTACATCGGCGACATCGGGGTTAAAGGCAAGAAGATCGCGAAGATTGGGAAGATCGACAAGAGCGAGTGCAGGCGCACCATCGATGCTCGCGAATTGTACGTGTGTCCAGGGTTCATCGATATACACACGCACTCAGACATCACAGTCTTGATCTACCCCGGTTGCGACAGCACATTGAGACAAGGCGTCACCACACACCTCATTGGCAACTGCGGCTTGTCAGCTGCGCCCATGAGGGAACCATATGTTGACGTCTGGAAGACATATTGGGGAGACTGGGCTGGAACGTTCGAGAAGGACGAATGGAGAACTTTCGGCGAGTATCTGAAGGTTCTCGAGAGGAGCGGAGTCGGGCACAACATCGCAGCTCTCGTGGGCCACGGTGCGGTCAGGACAGCCGCCCTCGGAGCCGAAAGGCGTGCACCGAATCCGAAGGAGCTGAAGCTCATGAAGGACCTTGTCGACGAGGCAATGCGTTCCGGAGCATTCGGGCTATCGACCGGACTCGTCTATCCTCCAGGCAGCTTCGCCAAGACCGACGAGATAATCGAACTGTGCAAGGTAGTGGCGAAATACGGCGGAATGTACACCTCCCACGTCCGAGGCGAAAGGGAGACCATTGCCGAAGCGATCAAGGAGGCAATCATGATCGGCGAACGGAGCGGCGTGCGCGTCCAGATATCACACAACTGTCCCAAAATAGGCGCATGGGGGAGAACCAAGGAAACCCTCGGCCTCGTCGAGAAGGCCAGAAAACGCGGATTCGACGTCACGGTCGACAATGATGTTCACACCGATCTAGCACCCGCCCTCAGTGGGGCCCTCCCTCAGTATCTCGCCGCGCTCAACAGGAAGGACATGCTGGAGCACATCAAATCGAAATCCAACAGAGAGAGGATCAAGAGGGAGATCATCGAGGACAGGTTGCCCGCGTTCGGGCCTTCGGGACTCCTGAAGCACGGCCTGTTCAACAGGATATTCATAATGCACTGTCCCAAGCAGAAGAGGCTTCAAGGGAAGACCATCGAGCAGGTCGCGAAGGAGAGACGGAAGGACCCATTCGAGACATACTTCGATCTGATGGTTGAGGAGGATGACGACATCATCGCGATCTTCGACTACATAAGCGAGGACGATATCAAGAAGCTCTTGGTGCATCCTCTGGTGATGGTCTCATCCGACTGCGCTACCTGGGCAGACCACGGGCCTCTCACGAACCCTCCACCGTACGAACCCTGCGCATTCGGAGAGTACCCCGGGATACTGGAGAGGTACGTTCGAGACCAGGAACTGCTGACCATGCAAGAGGCCATCAGGAAGATGACCAGCTTCCCAGCACAGAGGATCGGCATCCTGGACAGAGGATTGCTCAGGCCTGGGATGAAGGCAGATATCACTATGATCGATCTCGACAAGATCAAGGACCGTGCTACGAACCTGTGGCCGCACGAGTATCCGTTCAAGAACTATCCGCACAAATACCCTGAAGGGATACCCTTCGTGATTGTGAACGGGACCGTGGCCGTGGACAAGAGCAAGCAGACGAAGGCTCTCGCGGGAGAAGTCCTGAGGCACAAGTGGCCGTAGGAAGAGAGCTCAAACTTCGTACTTCTTGTACTCTCCCTCGCACGGGTTCCCGTAGCATACCCAGATAACCTTGTTGGTGAGATCGCACACTATCGAGAATATCGATTGAGTCTGGTCCTCAATCTCCAGGGCGGGATCCGGGTGCCTGCATATCGATTCCGGATATCCGACATGGTCGGATAGGATCCTTTTGAAGGTCGTTAGGTCGACTTTCCCCAGCTCCCGCTTGAAAAGTCTGGTGGCTCTATTGTATCTGACTATTGAAGAAAAGCGCGTATGCATGTTCGCCTCGAACTTCCACATCTTGGGGGAGAGGTAGTGGTTCGTGTGTATCAGCCAACCATCCTCCGCGTACAGGGCGTCGAAGGTTGTCGCCGACCCCTCCATGCCGTAGATCTCGCCGTTCGAGTCGCACACTATGTTGTTGAAGCTGTGGCCTCGACCCTCAGGCATCGAGGCTTTCAACGCCTGATAGATCCCCGTCTCTGCCAGGACCTTCCTTATGGGAATCGATTTCGGCATCCCTTGCCTGGTATCGTTTGGGACGAGAGCATTCCCAGTCAGGCTGATCCCCGCCGCGTTCAGGCCCTCCGTCGGCCATATGCCGCCGTAGTTCATGCCTATGTATCCTGGTTCGTCTTTCGGCCTGATTCTGGCGACCGTGATGTCGGATATGCTGTAAGGCGCGACATCTTCGTTATGCGCCGCGAGAACGACATCATCCTTTGTCCATTCGGCGTTCACGGCGATGTCCGTGCAGCCTTTGCCCCTTCTGTCTTCCGGAAAATCGCAAGTCATCGCATAGATTGTGTCGAAGCCGATGCCAGTGCCCTCGGCGTAGCCCTCGAGCTCCTCGACGAATCCGGGGGCAAATTTCTTGCTGAGGGGCAGGCTCTTCCTGGAATACGCGATTGCCTTCTGCAGGTTGAACCCGGGCGTAGCCGATATTGAGGTCTTGAATCGCTTCTCCATCCGGATGGCCATATCCCTGCATTGCTTCCCGATCGCCACACCGATCTGGTAGTGGCTTCCTGAGGCCGCGACCTCCCTGATGCGACCCTCTGGACTACGTTTCTGCATGCTCTTCCCCTTGCGCTCGAGCTTGGAGGGGAGTAGCCTTTTTACATCAAAAGGTTGCCGATTCCATGAGCGGGTACGGTCGAAAACATTTATCATGGGGTTCATCGGTCCACAGCAACATGCCCAAAGTCGAGCTCGAATACAAGTGCAGAAAGTGCGGGAACGAGTATCCAGCAACAATCAGCTACTCTGGCACAATCGAAGATCTCGACCTGGAAGAGAACCAGTCGAGGTGCCCCTTCTGCGGCGAGTGGAACTGTGCGAACCCTGCTTCTATCGCAGATGTCATCAAAGAGGCGAAGCAGGAGAATGGCACGGGGAAGAAGCCGAAGAGGAAATCCTGAGGCCCTCCGACCTTCAGCCGACAGAACGCAGACATATCTCGATGTTCTAACTCTGAGCGAGCGAGTTCACAGGTGTTTCTCGGACAGCAGTGCTCAGGAGCCCAGGCAGCGTTTTCACCAGCTCATGCGTGCGTCCTACCACGAATGTCGATTTCAACTCGCAAGACTGTACTGGATGCCCCCGTGGAATAACATTCATATATGATGAGAGGCGATAGCGTCGGCAGTTTCTATTCGAGGGGTCAAACGGAGGATGAGACAGAATGAAGAATAGGAGAGTAATAGCAGGGATTGTAGTGCTGTTCACCGTGCTTACGGCATTCGCGGCAATACCCGCGACGCAGGCTAAGGCGGCAGCAAGTCAGCCGAACGTGCTGTATATTGCGATGCAACAGGACATACCCGATTTCAACACATGGAACCTGGCATCGAACAGCGTATGGAAATCGAATGTGATCTACTGGGGCTTCGAATCCCTTGTCACGAACGACTACGACGGGCTTCCTTTCGGAGTTCTGGCTGAAAGTTGGGAGTTCAACGAGGCAACGCTGACTTGGACATTCCACCTGCGCCATGGAGTGACTTTCCATGACGGCACGCCATTCACCGCAGATGATGTGATGTTTATCTACAAGGCGGCCAGAGACGGAACATCCCTCTCGGCCAATATCATCAACGCTTTCGACGCCGATGGAAGCGGCAGTGTGAGTGCGGCGGAGATTGACGCGGCGCTCACAAAGGTGGACGATTACACGGTCACCATGAAGATGGCTGTTCCCTACGGCCAGTTCCTATCCAGCACCGCGCAAATACCGATCATGCCCAAGGCGATCTGGCAGAACCACGTGACAAGCGCCGGCCTGCTCGATATTCTGTGGAGTGACCCGAAGGCCACTATCAGCACAGGCCCGTGGAAGTACAAGGAGGGCGCCCAGAGCACTTACAGGATAATGGAGAAGTACACGGGGTACTGGGGCAAGAACGCCACCACACCCCTCGGCTACAAGATGTACCCGCCGAACATTGACCAGCTGTACTACAAGATCTACGCGAGCCTTGACACTGCCATACTCGCGCTGCAGTCAGGAGCGGTAGACACTATCGCTTGGGCCGTGACCGCGGGCAGAGTTCCGAGCCTGCAGGCGGATCCAAACGTCAGGCTGACATTCCTATCGGAGAACGGCTACTACTATCTGGCATTCAACGAGAAGTTCGATCCTATGGGGAATGTGAGCTTCAGAAGAGCTGTGTCACACTTGATCGACAAGGACCAGATTGTCAACACGTACATGGGTGGCTACGGCTCGAAGGGAAGCGCCAGTGAGCCCCCATTCTGGGGCGAGTGGTACAACAGCACTGTGGACTCTTGGCCATTTGATTCGACTCTTGCTGTCCCGATCGGCATACTCAATGCTGCGAATTTCCTTGATGTCAACGGCGACGGCTGGAGAGAGCTGCCTGATGGTACCCCCATGCAGAAGATAACAATTCTCACGCCTCCGGCAGACTACGATCCCATCAGGATCAGGGCTGGCCAGATGATCGCCAAGAACATGAGGGCTGTCGGCCTCAACGCTGAGGCGAAGGCTATTGACTTCGACACACTCGTCACGAGGATGACGTCGATGGACTTCCAGATGCTCATCATCGGCTGGTCGCTATCTTCTGAGCCGGTCGGCAACGTGTTCGACATCCTCGGACCGTTGGCGAGCCAGAACACATTCGGGTTCTGGTCAGTAACAGATCCCAACCCGTTGTACAAGGACTACTTTGGCGTTGTCACGAGGGCCGATGCTTCCACGCAGGCAGCTGCGGATGAAGTGACAAGGCTTGGGAATCTCGCGAGAACCAGCTTCAACGTGACAGACCAAGTGAAGTACACGAAGTGGGGCGAGGGCGTGCTCGCGAAGTACTTGCCCGTGAATGTGCTATACTACAGGGTCAACATCATAGCCACCAGAAACTCATGGACCGGATGGCTGCCCTACCAGGGAGAGCTTTTCGGGCCGGGAGCCAACCTGTTCTCGCTCGGCAACCTGCAGAAGACGGGTGCGGCTGGAGCTGCCGTCGGGGCGACGGCGAGCGTCAACGCTGGTCTGAGCATGCCGAGCAAGGTCATATCAGACCAAGTCTTTGACGCTGACGACAACCTGCTAAGAGACAATGTCGTAGCCGCCTATGTGACGGCGATCGATAGCAACGGAGCACCAGTCTCTGGTGCTTCTGTCACGGTGAGCGTTGCAGGAGTATCAGGAACTGCTACGGTGACTGCCGACCCCACAACCGGCACTACCGACGCGAGTGGCCTGTTCAAGTTCAACTTGACAGCTGCGGCGGTTGGCTATTCGTATGTCAACGTGACCGTATCCAAGGGCGGAGTGGCATCCACCCAGAGTGGGACGATAAGAGTCGTAACTGCTCTGCCGCCCTCGATGGCACTTGCAGTGAAGGCGGACAAGCTAGTGCTCAAACCGGGTCAGACCTCTGCGGTGACGCTGAACGTGACCGATGAGAACGGCGATCCAGTCGAGGGCGTGAACGTCTCCATCGACAACAACCTTGTTGGCTACGGCTCGATCAGCTGGGCGCTGCCATTCCCACACAGCACGACGAACGAATGGGGCGGAGCTACGATGGTCTACACAGCACCTTCTGTGATCAATGACCTCAACGCGCACTTGGCGGTGACATTGTCGTACATGGCGACGAAAGCCGGATACGCTTGGAGTACCGCAGCGGCTGCGAACCTGCTAGTCTACAACGAGCTCGCACCGAACTGGACCATGGCGCAGATATCCTCAGTTCAAAGGACAGATCTGACCCAAACACCAGCCAGCAGGAACAACACGGATGTCACCGTCCTCGCTGTGGATGAGGTGGGTACGCCGTTGGCTAACCACAACATGACTGTCTCATATAGCAGTGAGAGCGAAGTCTTCGACCCGGTCAAATGGGTTGTGACAAACGGAGCCGGACTGGCGACATTCAACGTGCAAGCCAAGGATACAACTGCGAGCTTCGCGCTCAGGGTAACGGTCAGGAACACGACTGTGCTCAACTCTGTGCCTGCAACTCTCACACTGACGCACAGCGGGACTGGCACCGTGCCGACCATGTTCGGCGGGTATATGACCTGGGATCTAGGAGCTCAGTACCTGGATCCGAAGGTCGATCAGGCTCAGGCCGATGCTCTAGGATACGGCCTGTTGGCCACTGCTAACGTCTGGGACCAGACTGGAGCCGCTGCTGATAATATCAACGCCAGCTTGATGGTTTCAGGAACGACCTATGGTTCGCTGGTAGGGAGCAGCCTTATCTCGTGGGACTCGACCTACGATGGCTGGGGCATAAACATCGTGACAGACAAAGACAAGGCCAACATTCCGACGTCCGGTCCGTTCACGACGTACTTCAACAAGACGAACTGGAAGGAGTGGTACGATCAAGAGTACATCTACTGGAACTGGACCAACGAGCCGAGCCTGAAACCGTACAAAGGCGATGTGATGATACCTGTTGACATAACAGCAGGTACGGTCGACATTGACATCTACACCCAGGACTGGGCGCCTGTTGACCTCATCGGCCATATATACCTCGTGCCTGACGGCATAGGGTTCTTCAACGGCACGCTGGGGTCGTACCAGATCACGGGCCCAACTACGATATCGGCCGACTACGCCATCGGAAGGCCGTATACAGTGGTCGCCCCGAACCTGGCCATCACGAAGCCGATTATGACGGCCAAGAGCGTAGGCTACGACTCGACTAGCGTGACTGTGACCGTGACGAACGAGACGAACGCTAAGACCGGAGATGCGACGGCGAAGGTCTACCAGAACAGCATCAGAGGGAACGTGGACTACTCTGTGTTCCCGTCGGGCGGAGTATTGACCAACTCCTTGCCGGTTAAGGCGAAGGGCACGGGCGTCTCGACGATCGTCACAATCGGAAAGGGCGGAGTCGTTACGCAGGCGAGCATGGTCGCAGACGTATATGCAAGGGCTTCGAGCCCCTACAACGTCTCGCTGTTCGCCCAGAACCAGATCATCATACATGTGGCCCAGGCGTTCATCGACTTGGACCCGATGTACGATGTCGAGGAGATCGGTTCGAAGCTGCTCGTGAAGGCGACCGCGACGGACATCAATGGCAATCCCATCGCCGGAATACCCGTAGAACTGGCAGTTGGTGGCGGAGCCTCTTTGGCGCAGCCGACGCTCGCAAGCGATGCCGATGGCGTGGCGGTGTTCGAAGTCGACACCTCGGCGATCAGCAACGCAAGAGCGTCGTTCGTGACGATACAGGGGAAGACTGCTGGCCGAGGATACGAGGTCGCGCTGACCACGATAATGGTGCCTGTGATGAACGCGGGTCCCGCCGTGACCGTGCTCAGCCCTAAGGCTGGTACAGATGTCACCAGGACTAACGTGACTCTGCTGGTAAGTGCATCGGACACGAACGGCGTCCAGAGCGTGAAGTACAGTCTTGACGGTGGAACGATGGTGACTCTTGCTGGCACGGGCGGTGCCACTACATGGGACGTCACGCACGCACTGGGCAAGCTGTCCAAGGCTAGCCACACGCTGATCGTGAACGCGACCGACTCTCTCGGAGTGACATCTGAGGTCACCGTGACCTTCAACGGCGTCAACGAGAAGGCCAAGACCGACATGGTAGCTTGGGGCGTTGCGATAGCCGGCTGGGTGGTAGCAGCCCTGGTGGTCGTCATGATGCTCATGCGCAGGCCAAAGGGGCCTGAGGCGATGGCACCCGAGACGGCCAAGCCAGAAGAGGAACCGAAGCTCTAGGTCTGAATCGAGCGACAAACCTCTTTCTACAAACCTTTTCCCCAACCTTTCATTTTTGATTTCAGTGATTGCCCTTTCCATTTGGTCCTCAAGACAACGCTTTTTGGAACGTCACTCGACCTAACCAGCGCTACCAAAGTTTTATTAATCGAATGGATGCTCAGGCATCAAAAGAAGGCCTGCGATTCCAAGGGGGGTTACAGAAACACATGGCCGGCATGAGCAGGTACGTGATAGCGCGGAGCATTCAAACCGTCATCACCCTGCTGATAATCCTCACCCTGATCTTCATCATGTTCGAGTCACTGCCGGCCAAGCCGCAAGATCTTCTTGCGCTCAACCCGAACATAAAGCCGTCGCAGAAGGAGGCTCTGATTAAGCAGTTCGGGTTCGACAAGCCCGTCCAAGAACGTTATCTTCTGTACATGAAAAACATGCTGACCTTCGACTTCGGCATATCGTTCTCCAGAGCATCGCCTGTCAGCGATCTGTTGAAGGAAAGGATCCCGCGAACGCTGCTTCTGTTCGGCGCAGCCACGATAATAGCATACGCGATAGGGATATACTTGGGAGCGTACATCGCGTGGAGACGGGGCGGGGTCGCAGATGGCAGCACTGTGGTCGTAAGCCTTGTGTTCTACAACATGCCGTCCTTCTGGATTGGTTTGATATTCCTGGTCGTGTTCGCAGCGCAGCTCCATTGGTTCCCATTGACCGGATGGTACGATCCCACCGACAATCTTCCCAAGCCTGTGGACATCGCGTGGCATTTGACGATGCCTTTGATCGTGTTAGTGCTGCTTGAGCTCGCTGGAACCGTTCTGCTGATGCGTACCGCGATGCTCGACATAATCGGCGAGAACTACATGGTGACTGCAAAGGCCATCGGGCTGCCCGAAAGGAGAGTGCTCTTCGGTCACGGCGCCAGGAACGCCATGTTGCCTGTCGTCACCTCCTTCATCATCTCGATAGTGTTCGCCATCAGCGGCGCGGTCGTGCTCGAAAACGTCTTCACATTTCCGGGAGTGGGGGCGCTTTACATACAAGCGCTCAATCAGCTCGATTTCCCCGTGGCAGAGGCCACTCTGTACATCATCACGTTGCTGGTCCTGGTAGGCAACTTCATCGCTGACATGATCTACGGATATCTTGACCCGAGGGTGAGGACCTGAGCTCACAAACAAGGAAACTGAAGGGACCGGCCGACAAGCCCAAGCCTGCTCCGACGAATGTGTCAATCCTTCCTAAAGGTTTCAAGAAAATCCTCAGGAAACTCACGCGTGGGCCCGTCGCAACCTGGAAACTCTACAGGGATTCTAAGACAGGGCTTGCGGGCCTCGGAATCGTTCTGGGTTTCTTCATTCTCGCGGTCTTCGCACCGTTCATCTCGCCCTACAGCACGGAATTCAGGGCGCCTGCGCAGGATGTGTTCGTCGCCGACAGTGCCAATGTTCCCCTTGAACAATCCCTAAACTGGAGCGCGCCGATCGGGCTTTTGGCCAACACGCGCGAATTGACCCTTGAGAGAATCATGGTGCCTTCCCAGGATGGGCAGGCGCTCATGTTCTCGGTCAGCACAGGTGTTCAGAAGATCGAAATTGGGAACCCAGTTACCTACAACCTCCCGAGAGATGTCAGTTATCTGAACTACATGCACTTCCCTCGCTCAGCGTCGGAGCAGACCTTCTTCTTCGTGCTTGCAGGAAACACACTGTATGAGTACACCAATAATCTCATCGACGCAAACACTGAGTACACGATCCCGTTCGTCCCGAAGTTCCAATCCAATATCTGGAACGGCTACAGCTTGACCCTGAAGGACGCCCGGATGGCCATAGCCTATGCAGATGATCACAACGTCTGGCTAATAGACAAGCGGCCAAGGAACGCCATCATTGACCCGTTCGTGAGGACTTATACAAGCAACCTGACCATCACTGACGCCACGATAGCAGCGAACCCGCTGGTCATCGATTCAGACTTCTTCGAGAACGGCAGCATGCTCATCGTGCCGACCAGCTCAGACCTGAGAGCGTACCGCCTGGATGTTACGAAGACGCTGCTCACAGGTGTGACAACGAACGTTCAGATAGGCCCGATGATGTGGCGAAAGAACTACAGCATCGCGGGAGTCCCCTTCGAGCCCATCGATTCGAAGGACCTCGTGACATTCCCGTACCCCGCTGGTGCCAGCGATTCCTTCGGCAAGACTAACATATTGCTGGCGACGAAGGCCGGTCACATAGTCTCCTACCAACGGGAGACCGGCGAGATTGCTTACAACCACCCTCTGATCATACCGTCAGTCAGGGACCTGACGATTAGTGCGCTCTATCCATCGCCTGCGGGCGTAGTCGTGACCGCCAAGACTGGCCCGAGGGGCGTCATCGCTTGTCTAGATCCGACTGCCGGTGTCGTTAGGTACAACCAGAGCATGTGGGCTCTCGCAGAGGGTTACATTGACGGTCGACCGAGCTACGTAGAGGGGCTGAAGTCATTCATATACAGCTCTGACAAGGGAATCATCTACCTAACGAACGAGCTCATGAAGACGAATGTCACCTTCGCAGCCCCGAGCGGAGGGGCGCAAACCCCCGTCTCGTACATGGGCAACATCTACATCTTCACCAGCGTCACAGGCAACTACTTCTCCGTGATCACGAAGGAGAACACGATGTTCGTGGAGACCCTGTCTGGAGTGAACATGGCACCGCTGCCGCCGGGCAAGTACCCATCGGGGAACAGATACTTGCTCGGGACCGACTACGAAGGCCATGACATTCTGTCATGGTTCATCTACGGTACCCGTCAGGAGCTCGAGGTCGGCATCGTGGCTGCGTTCTTCGCAGTGGTCATCGGCACAATCGTAGGGCTCGTAGCCGGGTTCTATCCGGGCATCATAGATGACGTTCTCATGAGGGCTACAGATGTGGTCCTGAGCCTGCCCGGGCTGGTGATCATCCTGTTGTTCGCTGCCGTGTTCGGGCCTTCTCTGGTCAATGTGATCATAATCATAGGCATATTATCGTGGGCTGGCATTGCAAGGGTCATCAGGTCTGTGACGCTCTCTCTCAAGCAGAGGGCGTTCGTCGACGCCGCAATCGTCTCAGGAGCTTCGGAGATTCGCCTAATATTCAGGCATATCGCGCCTAATGTCCTGCCCTACACGTTCCTGTACATGACTTTCACGATCAGCGGCGCGATAGTCACCGAGGCCATCCTGGCGTTCCTGGGCTTCGGCGATGTCAACGCAGTCACATGGGGCATGATGCTCCAGTACTTGCAGATCAGCGGGCACTCGCTCAATGCGCCTTGGTGGCTGCTGCCTCCGGGAATAGGAATCACACTGCTTTCGCTCTCATTCTACTTGATCGGAAGGGCGTTCGACGAGGTCGTGAATCCCCGTCTGAGGAAGAGGTGATTAGATGGCTCTCCTAGAAGTCAAGGACCTCAAAGTACATTTCAAGATTCAAGACGGCTGGGTCAAGGCTGTCGACGGGGTCTCGTTCAGCATAGACTCGGGCCAGACCATGGGCCTAGTGGGCGAGAGCGGATGCGGAAAGACCACCGCGGCCTACGCCATAACCCAGCTCCTGCCGACAAACGCGTACATCAAGGGCGGCAAGATAATCTTCAAGGGCAGGGACCTGCTGGCGATCTCGAAGAAGGCCGACGGCACTCTGGACGACTACAACGAGGACATCCGCAAGATCCGCTGGAAGGAGATTTCGATGATCTTCCAGGGCGCTATGAACGCATTCAACCCGGTCTTCAGGATCGGCGACCAGATAATGGAGGCGATCCAGCTCCATGAGGACGTTGACGACGACAAGGCGTTGGAGAGAGCGAAGGCACTGTTCAACTTCGTCGGCATCCCCGAGGACAGGATTGCGAACTTTCCCCACGAGTTCAGCGGGGGGATGAAACAGAGGGCGATGATCGCCCTTGCACTCGCCCTCTCCCCTAGCTTCATCATTGCGGACGAGCCCACCACCGCGCTCGACGTCATCACCCAGGATAGGATCCTCGTCGAGATCAAGAAGCTCCAGGAGAAGCTGAACATGGCCATGATGATCATCACGCACGATGTGAGCGTCGTTGCAGAGGTCTCGGACAAGATCGCAGTCATGTACGCCGGCAAAATAATGGAGATCGGCAAGACAGCGCATGTCTTCAAGAACACAGCGCATCCGTACACCGCGGGCCTGCTCGGATCCTTCCCATCCATCATGGGGCCGAAGACGCGGCTTGCGTCCATCCCCGGATTCCCACCGGACCTGGTGAATCCGCCCTCGGGCTGTCCTTTCCATCCTAGGTGCGGATACGCACAGGACATATGCTCCAAGAAGGTGCCCCCGGGCGTCGAGATAGAGCCAGGGCACTTCTCGTACTGCCTGCTCACGAACGAGCTCTGGGATAAGCTGAAGAGGGGTGTGAAGTGATGCCTGGAGAGGTCATAGTCAAGGTCACCAACCTGAAGAAGTACTTCGAGCTCAGGCAGGGCTTCTTCTCCTTCGGTCGAGAGTCGATTTATGTCAAGGCCGTGGACGATGTCAACTTCGAGATCCACGAAGGAGAGATTCTAGGCCTGGTCGGCGAGAGCGGCTGCGGCAAGACCACGACAGGCAGGCTGCTCACCAGACTGGAAACCCCCACTGGCGGTTCAGTATTCTTCTTGGGCAGGGACATCGCCCTGCTCGAAGGCCAAAACCTGAAGGTGTTCAGACGGAATATCCAGATGGTTTTCCAGGACCCTTACGAGTCGCTGAACCCCAGAACGAGCGTGCTCACCACCATAATGGAGCCCTTGGTAAACCACAACATTGGCAAGTCGACGGAGGAGCGGGTCGAGAAGGTCACCAAGGCGCTCGAGGACGCTGGCCTTGCGCCTGCGAAGGAGTACCTCAACAGGTTCCCGCACGAGCTGAGCGGCGGGCAGAGGCAAAGGGTATCCATCGCAAGAGCCCTCGTCATCAACCCTAGGGTCATAGTGGCGGACGAGCCCGTGTCGATGCTCGATGTATCCATCAGGGCAGGCGTGCTCAACCTGATGCTTGACCTGAGGGACAGGTACCACATCCCGTACCTGTTCATCACTCACGACATCGCAGTGGCGAGATACGTCAGTGACAAGCTCGCGGTCATGTACCTAGGCAGGGTGGTCGAGCTCGGCGGGACGGACAGCGTGATCTTCGAGCCGAAGCACCCTTACACGCGCGCGTTGCTGTCGGCCGTGCCGGTGCCCGACCCAGAGCACAAGCACGGAAGGATAACTATCAAGGGAGAGATACCCAGCGCGACTAGCATACCCCTAGGGTGCAGGTTCAGGACCAGATGCCCGTTCTCATTCAACGAGTGCGGATGGGAAGGCAAGGATATGGCCGCGTATCTGCTCGAGGAGGAGAAGGTCTCCGACCCAGCTCACGAGATGAGCAAGCATATTGACGAGATCGAACCGAACGAGTTCTCGCTGATTATCAAGGTCAAGCCTGAGGGAAACGCAGGCAAAGTGAAGGATTTCATCGACGCCAAGGTTGCTGAGATGAAGGACAGGACGCCGATGTTCCAGGCCGTCTGGTCGGTCGAGGAGATGATTGGGAACAGAGAGATGATCCTGCCGACATCATCCGCGTCGATAACTGCGGACTACCTCGCCAAGGAGCTGCTCGAACGGCTCAACGAGTCAGTCGATTTCAGGAGCAGTGGCCACCCATTGTACGGAACGATACTCGACGCCGTGCAGCAAGGTTCGAGGGTTGAGCTCACCATTGGCGCAGACGAGGAAAAGGCTGATTCTGACCATGACGCGAAATCCAAGATTGAGACCACGATCGGATACATCGAGGACTTCGTCAAGCACCTCAGCAAGAGCGGGTTCGCAGAGTTCAAAGGAGTCTCCAACGTCAAGAGCGAAGGAAGCAAGGTCGTCATCGAGTGCAAGCACAGCAAGATGTCTGCCCGAAGGATAGCGCTGGAAGCAGCCGAGATGATCAACAGGGACATACTCTACAACAAGAGCTCGGCGTTCTACAACTCCATGCTGCCCCTGAAACCGGGAAAGCACGGCGTGACGATAGTGGTACAAGGCGAGCCGAGGAGATGGGACGAGCTCGCCTCCGAACTCAAGACTTACTTCGCCAAGAAAGCTGAGGAGGGGGTCCAGCCCTCTAAGGCCGTCAAGGAGGCAAAGATGAGGACCACCAAGGGGCCGGCAATCTCTATCGTCGTAACGTTCCTCAAAATCGCGGAGCCCCCCTTGATCGATATCGGAGGAGGTCACGTGGTCGCCTGCTACCTGTTCAAGCCAGTGGCTAAGTAAGAGGGTCTGGCAATACACGCGCGCAATGGTCGGAGGGAACAATGGCACCAATGAGAACAGCACGAAAACACTGGGTCACAGCCGTCCTCTATTTGCTCTTCTCCGTATTCTTCCTAGTCTGTTCAGTCATCTCGGCAGGCACATACTCGGCGGTGGTGAAGACGCAGAGGGATGTCGACCTCGCGCATCCTACCCACAGCGTCAGCATTCTCCCGAACGGTTCCCTGGAGCTGGACTTTTCCATAGAGCTCTCGAACCCGTCCAGATACGTACTGCACTCGCAGATGATGAGCTGGTACGCGACGCTGGAGAACGGAACGACAGGACCCGGCAGGATAATCATTCTAGGGACCGCGTACTCAGGTCCCACGTCAGGGCTGAGAGTCCTGCCAAAGTCCGAGAAGAACTTCAGCTTCTCATCGGTGGTGTCAGACCCGGCAATCATCGCGAAGCTGAACGGATACATCATCTACAGCGCTACATCAGGCCACACCTACACGCTCACGACCCTGCCATACATCTACGACTTCTCCTTCATGGGGACCATCGGCGAGTTCAAGAACGACTACTTGCGGGAGGATTATCTCAATCAGCTGGTCACGGTCGAAGTGACCTACTCCTCAGAGGTGATGGCATGAAGCTAGACAGGAGCGATGTCGTCAGGTTGGGGCTCATCTCCCTTCTCAGCGCAACGCCCATAGGTTTCGTGACCTTCGATTTCATGTTCCCGAACGTCTCGACGCCCTCGCTGGCCAAGAACCTCATGCTGATCTTCGCGCTCTCGGTGCTCGCGGGGATGCCAGCTGGCTACTTCCAGAAGCGAACCGACCTGGCGATGATGTCCGTCATCCTCTACACGGCCGTCGGCTATATCATGGCGGTCGTTCTCTACTCCGCCCCGTACACGCTTTACAACATTGAGAACATCCTTCCAAGCTTCTACTACGCGATGTTCTTCAGGTTCACGATAATCTTGCTGTTCCTGTACGTCTTCGGGGGCTTTGTGGGCTCGATCCTCGGACAGCTGATCCGTGACTCGATCCGCAGAGAGGAGACGAAGTTGGAGTTCGAGAGTAAGCCAGAGACGAAGGCCTAGCGCGCGACCACCGTATGGACGCAGCCCCGTGATGTTCGGCGCGGGTTATTTGAAGAGACCGATCATAGTCCTTCGATGAGGAAGATACCGACCGGGGCGAGAGCATGGCAAAGAGGAAGATAATAGAGATAGACGAGGACAAGTGCACGGGATGCGGAGCATGCGTGACGAAATGCGCAGAGGGGGCTCTCCAGATCATAGATGGAAAGGCGAAGGTCGTGAACGAGGTGTTCTGCGACGGGCTCGGGGCGTGCATAGGGGAGTGCCCGACAGACGCGCTAAAGATAATCGAGAGGGATGCTCCCGAGTTCGACGAGGAGGCGGTCAAGGAGCACATGGTGCACGAGAAGCATGGTAAGAAGGAGGAGCCAATCGGCGTCGAACCGTGTGGATGTCCATCGCACAACCCGATGATACTGACAGCCACTCAGGCCAAGAGCAAACATGCGAAGCACGGAGGACGGCCCAGCGCCGAACTGCCGCCCGAGCTGACCAACTGGCCCGTCCAATGGAAGCTCGTGACCCCTTCGATGCCCTTCTTCAAAGGGAAGGACTTACTTATCGCCGCGGACTGCGTCCCGTTCGCATACAGGGATTTCCACGGGAAGTTCCTCACGGGAAAGCCAGTGATCATCGGCTGCCCCAAGCTGGATGATGCCCAGGGGTACCTCGACAAGCTCACCGACATCTTCAAGGACGGCACGCCGAAGAGCGTGACCCTGGTCCATATGGAGGTTCCGTGCTGCCACGGGCTCCAGAGGATAGTCGACGAGGCCGTGAAGAGGTCCGGCAAGAACATCCCAGTGAGGACAACAGTAGTGAGCATCAAAGGGCACATAATCAAATCCAGCTAACTCCCATGGGATAGGCTATTCACCAAGAACGCCATCTCCGCCGGAGATGACCCTGGAGATTTCGTGGACAAGAAGAGCGCTCCGTCTACCTCCCGAAGTGCAGACTGAGCTCGCCGCCAGGTTGGAAAGGCTGAGCATGTTCTTCCCCGAGATGAAGACCAAGATGAAGGTAGGCATCACGCGATTCTATGACGGTCTTGTGTTCCAGTCCAACGAAGGACGTGTGAAGCTGATGGTCGACGTCCACAGGACAAGGAAGGGCGTCTGGAAGTATCCCACGCATTGGACTCTTGCCCACGAGTTCATGCACCTCGCGCAGTTCAACTCGAACGGTATCCCAAGTGGCGAGAGAGCGTGCGACGTCTACGCCCTCTCACGACTTCCGCCAGAGCTCATCGACGAAGCGCCCAGCTACCTCGTGGTGTCAAAGGGCACTCGGAAGATCTGGGATATCAGGCACGCCAAGATAGCGCACGAGCTTGCCAAGGAAGCCCTGAGGCAGCGAGACAATGGTCACAGGAGATACGCTCTTTGGTGGGAGGACGAGTTCGAGGAACGCGGCGAGAACATCTGACGCCGTCGCGTTTACCTTATGCACTACCCGAGAAACGGCTGGCGGGCGTGAAGGGATTCGAACCCTTGACCACTTGCTTAGGAGGCAAGTGCCATATCCTGACTAGGCCACACGCCCTTTCTGGACCGCGCTGGTGAACACTAATCGCAAGATGATATATAAATTGGGCTGACCCCTCGGAAAAAGGACGCCGAGCGGATCAGGCCTTCGTCCTGTCCTCTTCGGTGAGCTCCTCGGGCGCCTTCTCCTTCGGAGCCTCCTTCTTCTCCTCTGAGGCTTTCTCTTCTTTCTTAGCGGCCTCTTCCTTCTTCTCTGGCTTCTCGTACTCCTCGATGAAAGATACCGTCTCAGCGCCCGCGACCTCCCTGAGATCCGTCACGAGCCTGAACTTCGTGAGCAGCCACCTCTGGTCGTACTTGCACGCATCGGGCAGCTTGATCTTGTAGGCCTTTCCATGGTGCTCGATATCGAATCCCTCCGATGTGCCATACGACATCTTGAGGAGAAGCTTCACGACATCGACCGGCTTCGTCGGCTTCTCAGTGATCTTGTACTTGTACTTCAGCGTACGGCCGGCCAGCCTGTTGTTGAAATCAATCCTGACGCGGCCAGCAGTGACGGCTGTGATTATCGCGGGCTTGTTCTTCACTGTGACTTCGAGGCCCACCCTCGGCTCGATCTCTTGCTTCAGGAACTCCCTGACGGGGTGGAGCTCCACCATTTTCGGGTCCCTGGGGCCTGCTCCCTTGTCCGGAGTCAGAATCACCTCGTATTCTTTCCCTACCTCCGCCTTGAGCATCGATTCGTCCAGACCAGGGAAGAGCCTGCCCTTTCCAACTATCAGCGGCTGAGCGCTGTAGACCATCTTCTCGTTGTACGTATCGTGCTCTTTGGCGACCGCCTCGCTCGTGGTGTCGAAGAGCTCGTTCGAGTCCTGAATCCAAGCGTCGAACTCTGCAAGAACGATATCGCCCGCCTTGATCTTCGTCTCGACGGGATCGGCCTTCTCTTCCTTCTCGTGGTGCTTCTTCGCACCCTCTTTCTCAGTCATCGAATCTCACCGCTGATGTGCGAATTGTGTGGATACTTAACCATCATTTAAAGCTTGCGCCCCTATCCCGAGTCCAATTCTCGCCGTGCTGGACAGAGCAACAAACGACCTCCAGGCACGCATCACCCCGAGCCATCAAAAGCTATATGCCCGAGCCATCATTACTCAGCAAATCCGCCAATGCCACCGTAGCTCAGCTGGAAGAGCAGCTGATTTGTAATCAGCAGGTCGGGAGTTCAAATCTCCCCGGTGGCTCGTTCACACGCAAGAAACAAGGGGGAGTGTAGAAGGCCGAGAGGAGAATTGGCCTGATCCCATATGCGATATCCGTCAAGCGAAATGGGCGGCCGGAGTGCTCGCGGTCCTCGCGTGCGGGGTAGTCACGAACGTCATGGAGGCGAAGAAGAAACTGGCGATCCGCCACAAGTCAGGACCCGTCGATATCGTTCTTTTCGAAGACGAGAAGCCGCAGAGATGATAAACTCCCGCATTGATATTTCTTGAGCCAGTCCATGACGGTTTTATATAGCTTCTAGCCCATTTTGGGGCCAGTTCGATCCAAGGAAGCGTGGGGATTGGAGAATGGGAAATCGATTCGTTTCTAGAGCGACGGCGAGTGTCATCGTCCTGTCAATGATTGCGACAGCGTTCTCGCTCGTGATGATTGGCGGCCCCGTGGTGCGCGGAGCAACGTACCCGGATGCGGCCATCTACAAGGATGGAAACGTCAGTGCTGAGTACTTCGGGAGATCTGTCGTCCTGATGGACCTGAACGACGATGGAATAGCTGACCTAGTGGTCGGAGCACCATTCAACGATCCTGACGGCATGCTTGACGCCGGTTCTGTGACATTGTATCTGTCCAAGAGCGGTGTGCCGATGTCGGAGATTTCCCTGATGAAGGGAACAGATGCCGGGAATCTATTCGGGTTCTGCGTCGCGAATGCTGGCGATTTGAATGGAGACGGACATGCGGACCTGGCAATAGGCGCGCCCTTCGCCAACCCGAACGGGCACTTGAACGCTGGGAATGTGACAATCGTATACGGCGGTCCGAGCTTCACTGGCCGCCCTGGCGCATGGATCAACAGCTCGGTCGACGATGGGCAGTTTGGATTCTCACTGGCTGCTGGCGGGGACGTCAACCGAGATGGTTTCGATGACCTCATCGTGGGTGCGCCGTTCGCCACCGCAAGTGGATTGACTGGCGCTGGCCTCGTGGATGTCTACTATGGCGGCTCGCCCATGGACGCAGTAGCCGACAAGACCTTCTACGGAGAGATGGCCGATGCGCACTTCGGATGGTCCGTATCTGGCAATGCCAGCGTGGATGGCGACACTGCACTCGACATTGTTGTCGGAGCCCCAGACTACAGAGTGGGACTGGCCGCTACTGGCGCGGCATATGTGATAAGGAACATCGACAAGGCGAATCCGAATGTCAACTTGACCACGGGCAATGCCAGTGGCGACCAGTTTGGCTTTGCGGTCGCCATGATTCCGGACATGAACGCAGATTTGTATGCTGAAATCGCAGTCGGAGCGCCATTCAACGACGACAACGGCACAAACGCCGGATCTGTCTCGATAGTGTACGGGGCGAACCGGTTCAATACCGTCGTGGATCTCACGTTGACGGGCGCACCAGGAGAGAACTTCGGCACGAGTATTGCAGGGGGCAACTTCCGCGAGGACGCCTATGCCGATGTCATCGTAGGAGCCCCGAACAGCGACCTGAATGCAGGTCCGATAGGCCGTGCATACGGATTCTTTGGTGGAAACCCGCCTGACGCCAATCCGGACTTGATCCTAGTCCCTAATGCGGGAGCAGTCGCCTTCGGATGGAGCGTTGCCGTGGGCGGGAACGCCACTGGAGACGGCGCTCCTGATGTCGTAGTTGGAGACCCGCAGTCTGCAGTGGGACTACTGACAAGCGCTGGCAGGGTCTATTTGTTCGCTGGCACACTCGTCGAACCGCCACCGAACCTGTCTATCGTCACTGGATTCGTGATGATCCCGGGAACAACGACTGGACTATCTGGATTCACGGCAACGCTGGGGAATGGAACATCTCAGTGGAGTACACTTACAGCAGCTGACGGATCCTACTCAATAACGGGTGTTGCTGGAACCTACTGGCTGAACACTAGCGGGACAGGATATGTGTCGAACTCAACGGGCCCGTTTGCACTGTCAATGGGCGAAACGAAGACCATCGCTACAATATATCCGCTCACAGCACCCCGCGTGACTGGCCATGTTTCGGACGACCCGCTATCGACAGTTATCAGTGGAGCCAGAGTGGCCTTGTACAACGGTTCCACACTGCTTGATGTGATGACCACTCCGGCTAACGGATCATACTGGCTGTATGTTCCAGATGAGTTCGCGCCCCCAGCTGCCGGCAGCATCGATTTGAGGGTCGAAGCGTGGGACCCAGCACACTACACTCGAGACAGGAACTTCTCCTTGATGCGTAATGAGTCGATCCATGTGGAGCTGTCTTTGGACAGGTTCCCGGTTGTTTCTGGAACCGTCAGGGATGCAATCACTCTCTCGCCGGTGCGTAACGCAGTCGTTGAAGTCACTCAGGGAGCAGTCCTCGGTTCCGCGCTGACCGACAGGATGGGAAACTACACGGTAGTCGCGACGAATGCGACCGCCCCTGCAACCATTTTCCTCAACGCCACAGCTGCAGGCTTCTACAAGACCAGCACGGCGATTGCGGCGCTCAAGAATGGCACATTCACACTCAACTTCACCCTCCGGATAGACAACCAGCCGCCGACCTCGAGCTTGGAGGCGTTGCCGACATACACGACCGAAAAGATCGTCACTTTGACAGCGACGGCGAGCGACATGAACGGGATTGAGTCTGTCGAGCTCTGGTACAGATACAACGAGACTGGCGCCTACAAGTACTTCGGATCGAATTCATCCTCGTCATACGTATTCGAATTCAATACGAGCCTGGAGGATGACGACGGGCTGTACGAGTTCTATTCCCAGGCGGTGGACTACGCTGCCCTCAACGAATCTCCTCCCAGCGGAAACGACACCTGGACGATCGTCGACACGGTCGAACCTATCGCGACTCTCAGAAGCCTGCCTGCATTCACGAGCACGAACATTGTGACGCTTCGCGCTAGCGCCAGCGATGCCAATGGCGTCGAAGAGGTCCAGCTGTGGTACAGATACGATGAGACGGGCGCGTTCGAGTACTTCGGAGCCGATCCAACGCCGCCGTACAGTTTCGATTTCAACACCAGTCTGATGTCTGGCGATGGACTGTACGAGTTCTACGTCCTCGCGGTTGACGGCACGGGCAACAACAAGACGCCTCCGGCCGAAAACGATACTCGGACGATCGTCGATACAGTGGGGCCTGTGGTCAGCTTGAGAAGCCTGCCCACGTACACGACTACCGCGGTCTTCACGGTAACCGCCACGGCGAGCGATTCGAACGGAATCGCCAACGTCTCCCTCTATGTGAGCAAGAACGGCTCGGCATACACCCTAGTGTCGAGGCAGATTGTGGCCCCGTACACATGGGCCATACAATCCGGGTCGCGGGGAGGAGAGGGTGAGTTTGACTTCTACGCTCTCGCGACCGATAGGGCTGGAAACACGCGGAATGTGCCGACCTCGCCCGATGCAACGACCCTCGTGGACACTAGGGCGCCTACCCTGCGAATCGTGTCCCCCGCCAACAACACTGCGACATCCGAGACCACGGTCACTGTCACCTGGAACGGAAGCGACAGCTGCTCTGGCATTCAGATGTACGTGATCCAGATAGACGGCGGAGCCTGGATGGATTTGGGCTTCAATACGCGCCACGTCCTCGCAGGCCTCCTACCCGGGTCACACAGAGTGACTGTCAACGCCACAGACAATGTCAGCTGGAGCACCACGGACAGCATCGTATTCGTCGTCGACACCATGCCTCCGGATGTGACAATATCATCGCCCATTGTGGGATCCGTATTCAGGTCCGCAGATGTGACGGTGACATGGACGGCCTCCGATGCGCACAGCGGCGTGGACCACGTGGAAGTCGCCATAGACGGGAGCGCGTTCGGGAAGCTAGGCAACGCTACTTCTGTGACATACTATGGGCTCAAGAACGGCCGACACGATGTCACGGTAAGGGTCTGGGATGGCGTCGGATACCACAAGGACGCAACCATAAGTTTCGAGGTCAAAGTCAAAAGCGGCCCCGTCCCCACCACCACGATACTGGCCGGCATCGGAATCCTAGCCGCGGTGGTTGTTGTGGCGATCCCAGTCCTACTTATGAGAAGACGGCGCGCGAAGCCTCCTGAGGAGGGACCAAAGGGGAAGGTCGCGGAGAACGCTGGATAGCGTCCGCCCGACAATCTCAGGCGAAGGCTCGGCCTTCACCAAACCTCTTTCTTGTTTTCAGAGAACGCTTCAGAACAGCAACACCGGTTTGCTCGGCCTGAGGGAATACTTCTTGCACTTGAGGCAGTACCATTCATTGTACTCGGCAATGTACTTCATGTCCTCGTGGCAGGTCGGACAAGCCTTCTTCTCCTTCGGCTCCGCCGCATGCCCGTTGAATCCCTTAGGCGCGTATTCCTTGCAGCGGTAGCAGTAGTGTCTCTGATATTTCTCGATGAGCTTCAGCGGCTCCCTGCACTTCGGGCAAGTGAGAATCTCAGGCTTTGCGGTCGCAACGACCTTCGCCTCGTCCGGCTTTCTGGCTTTCAGAGGATACTTCTTGCATGTGTAGCAGTAGTGCTCGTGATACTTCTCGATGTACCTCAGCGCTGATCCGCAGTCCGGACAGCTCGTGATGTCCGATATCGCCTTCTCAACGATGACGACCGGCTTCGGAGCAGCCTCCTTGGGTGCATACTTCCTGCAGCCGTAACAGTAGTGTCTTTGGTATTTCTCGATGTGCTTCAAGGGCTGACCGCAAGTGGAGCACATCTTGATCTCCACATGTCTCTCTGGCTTCACCTCAACCATCGGCTCAGGCTCGGGAGCCGCCAGAGTCTCCACAACAAGGGGAGCGGCTTCGGGTTTTGCCTGGATCGCTGGCTCAATGACCTCGGACGTCTTCTCAACGACCACCGAAGGTATCGCCGTCTCGATCAGCGTCTGTGCCTCGTTGATCGGCTTCTCCTTTTCCGGTTCAGGTTTCAGATCATCTTGGTAACTCTCGCACACGAAACAGTAGAGTCTACCGTCCTTGAGGTTCTGGAGCGATGCCCCGCAGTTCTTGCAGATCAGTTCAGGCTCTTCGTCGAGATCGCGCAACTCCTGCGCAATGGCGGCCACGGGATCCGACTTCGCGGGCTCAGGGGTGCAGACGTGTTCGTCCTCGCCTTCCTCGATGTACGTGTTGCAGCCGTAGCAGTACCACTTCTCAACATGCTCGATGTACAAAGGCTCATCACCGCATTTCGGACACTTCGAAGATTCCATTTGCTTCCCGCTCCAGGGTCTGTCAGGCATCGGCCCAAATCACTGTGGATTCTACCGCCCTTGAGCGTATAAGAAGATGCTTTCGTGGGTATCATGCATGATAACACACTGGCCGAAGGGAATTCGGGGCTGGCCCTGCCCGGGCAAGAGGCCGTAGCGTACATGTAGCCGAGCTTGGCAAAATGCCTCCTTGTCATAGCACTTCGGAAGACAGGCAAGGCAGGGTTGTGCTATGAGGGGCAAGAGAGGAAGAAGGGGCTTGAGAGAAGACTGTTCGGGAGGGATTGAAGGGCTTCCGCTTCAGCTGCTTATCATGGTGGTTGTCGCTGGGCTCGGCTTAACCATAATCATGGGCTGGATGAATTCCATCTCGGCACCTCATTCGATCGGTGAGGTATTTGCAAGTCCGGCCGAGATACTCGTCCACGACGAGGACGAAGATGGACTGTACACGAAAACGGGAATCGTCATGACTGTAACGGTCACCGATCAAAGCGGAGACAGACTCGAGGGTGCGACGGTCATTCTCGATGGAGCTAATATCAAGACCAAGGATGGCGGACCCGTAAGGGGAGTGACGGACTCCCATGGACAGGTCGTCCTGACGGGCTTGTCAGTGGAGAACTTCGGGACCAAGCTCACGACCATCACAGTGACCGTGGCGAAGGGCGACTATGGGATTGATTCGAGCTTCGAGATACCAGTGATCCCGAGCTGATAGATGATGAGCCTTCGACACGATCGCTCAGGACTGGAATCGCTCCCGCTCAAACTGATGATAGTGGCAACGGTCGCATCGCTCTCGATAATACCCGCCTCGGAAGCATTGGACAGCCTGCGAGTTCGGGACTTCGCGAGAAGAGCGGAGTTGCAGCTCGATATGGTCATTGGGACAGCGCAGGTTGTGGGGATCGAAGGCCCGGGGAGCGTACGCACCTTGGATCTTGACCTTGATGGAGGAACTCGAATGCGATTCGCAAGTCTTTCCATAGGGGATCACAGAGGGGGGGCAAACATGTCATCGGTCGTCTTGAGGTTCGTTGGGGGCGGATCAACGGTGCGCTCTGCGTCAAATCCTCCTGTCTGGATGTCCAGCCTCGATGGGGAGTGCCTAGTCATCGACACCCCCAGATTCAAGCTCACGCTGTCATGCGTGCCCGACAACAGGACATGCAGTATCTTGCTGGAGGTCGGGTAGTGGATTTCGTCGTGTCGAAAGTGGCGATGTCCGTCTGCGCGCTCATGGTCGTCGCGGTGCTTGTCGGAGTATTCGACGGAGATGCCTTCGTCGACAGAGACCATGGACTTTCTGTGGTTCTCGACAGGCTCTCCGATCTCGTCGATAGGGCCGCCACATCGAGCTCGGAGTTCACCACTGGGTGGAGAGTACCTCTCTCGTCCGATGGCAGTCCTATCGTTATCTCAATACGAGCTGGGTCTGTCTCCGCTGAGTGCAGCGGAAGAACCGCCGTGGCTCAACCAGCGTGTGGCCCACACACTTGGACCTGGGACGGTCGTGGGCTGAATTCGAGCTCGATCAACGAGATGGACAGATTGTCACCGCAATTGACGTTCGAATCCGGAATGACGATCCAGATCAGGACAATCCTAGTGACCTTCGAGAACGAGCCGAGGTACCTCGTCTTCGCGTCGCCGACCCTCTAGCTGCTCTTGCCGAACTTGGCGGCAAGGTCGGTGACGGCCTCGGTGAAGACATCGACCTCTTCTGCCTCATTGTATATGTACACAGACGCACGCGCACATCCGTCTATACCACGCGAGTGGAAGTACGTGTGGCAGCAGTGCATCCCCGATCTCATCATGATGTTGTTGGAGTTGTCCAATATCATAGCTATGTCGTGTGCTGACAACCCTTCGATGTTGAAACTGAATATGCCACCCCTCATGTTCGGGTCTCTGGGCTTTATGACGCTGACGCCTGGCACATCCACAAGAGCGCGCGTCATGCGCTTGTTCAGCGATATCTCGTGCTCCCGAATCGCGTCCATGCCTATTGCGGAGAGATAGCCTACGGCGGCTCCTGTCCCCACGATACCGGAGTAGTTCTGAAGGCCCGTTTCGAACCGCTCAGGTGCCGGAAGGAGCCTGAAGGATGCGTAGTCGGTGTCCGTGACCCCATGTCCGCCGAACATCAGAGGTGTGAGCTTCTCAGATATCTCGGCCCTCGCATAGAATACGCCGACCCCGGAAGGCCCGCACATCTTGTGCGCCGATGCGGCCATGAAATCCACTCCTAGCTGGCGCACGTCGATCTTCATGCTCGGAGCCGCCTGTGCGGCGTCGAACAGGACTTTCGCGCCATATGAATGGGCTATCTCCACGACCTCCCTCGCAGGCAGGGTATAGCCGCTGACATTGGATGTCAAGCACATGGCAACGAGCCTGACCTTCTTGTTCATCGCCTTCTCGAACCGTTCGAGGTCGAAAGTTCCATCCGTTGCTGACTCGACCATCCTGTGCCTCACCCCGACCGTCTTCGTGAGCTGGAGCACTGGGACATGGACGGAGTTGTGTTCATAGTCGGTCGTCACTATCTCGTCGCCCTTCTTCAGGCCCATCCCGAATATGACCGTGTTCAATCCCTCGGTCGTGTTCTTCACGAAGGCTATCTCGGTCGGGCTTTCCGCATCGAAGAAATCCGCAACCCTTGACCTTGCAGCATCGCACCTCAAGGATACCTCGGTGGCCAACTTGTGCACGCTTCTGCCAGCGCAGGACGGGAAGGACTCATAGTATTCGATCATCGCGTCCATGACCGGTTTCGGCCTAAGCGTCTGGCACGCGCTGTCGAAGTATATCGGGAGGCTCCCGCCGATCTCTCTGTTCAGCACGGTGAAGTCCTTGCGTATCTTGCCGACGTCCATCGATTTCGGGTTGGCATGGCGGTCATTGGTATTAGCGTTTTCATCTTCCATCCGCAAGAAGCCAGGGGATTCCCGACGTTGGGATTCGCAGGTTACGGCAAACTTATTAACCGGTCCGTATTCATCACCTTGTACCGCAATGACAGCCAGCGCGAGGAAACGGGTGTACTTCGACCACAGCGCCACGACGGCAGTCCTCCCTGAAGTCGCGGAGGCCATGACGCCCTATTTCTTGGAGAAATATGGCAACCCTTCGAGCATCCATTCTTTCGGCAGAGAGGCGAAGATCGCCCTTGAGAATGCGAGGAAAAGCGTTGCCAAGCTGCTGAATGCCGACCCCACCGAGATCGTCTTCACGTCGGGGGGTACCGAATCTGACAACCTGGCCATCAAAGGCGTGGCCATGTACAAGGGCAAGATGAAGGGCCACATCGTCACGACCATTGTCGAACATCATGCAGTGCTCGAACCCTGTGAGTACCTGAAGAGGTTCGGGTTCGATGTGACCATCGTTCCAGTCTCGTCGGAGGGTTTGGTCGATGTCGGAGACATAGAGAGGGCAATCAGGAATGACACCGTCCTGATCTCAGTGATGATGGCCAACAACGAGATTGGCACCATCCAACCGGTCCGCGAGATCGGCAAGCTGGCGCAGTCGAAGAACATTCCGTTCCATACAGATGCAGTGCAGGCGATTGGCAAGATGCCGATTGACGTCAGGGCAGACAACATCGACATGCTTTCTCTGTCCGCGCACAAATTCCACGGCCCCAAGGGGGTAGGCGTCCTCTTTGTGAAGAAGGGCACGAAGATCGAACCCATAATTCATGGAGGAGGCCAGGAGCGCGGCCTGAGATCCTCGACAGTCAACGTCGCGGGGGCGGTCGGTCTCGGAAGTGCGGCGGAGATCGCGATCAGGGATCTCGAGCCTACCTGTGAGAAGATGAAAACGCTCAGGGATAGGATGATAAAAAGGGTCCCGGAGCTAGTTCCGAGATCGTATGTGAACGGCCACAAGACGAAGAGACTGGTCAACAACGCGCACTTCAGGTTCGATTTCATAGAGGGCGAGGGGCTCATCCTCCAGCTGGATTTCAAAGGCATCGCTGCCTCCACCGGCTCGGCTTGTTCAACCGGCTCACTCGAGCCGTCGCATGTCCTCTTGGCCCTCGGACTCACCCACGAGCAGGCCCACGGAAGCCTGAGAATCACGCTGGGACGGGAAAACACTGAAGAGGAGGCAGATTACTTACTAGAAGTGCTACCCGGCGTGGTCTCAAAGCTGAGGGAGATATCCCCCTTCAACGAGAAGAGTCCCATGGGGCCGGGAGAAGGTGGCACCTGTGTACAGTGAAAAGGTGATGGAGCACTTTGCGAACCCGCACAATGTCGGGGAGATTCCGAACGCAGACGGCATAGGCAAGGTGGGCAACCCGCAGTGCGGGGATGTGATGTGGCTCTACATCAAGGTGAAGGACAACATCATCACGGACATCAAGTTCAAGACATTCGGGTGCGGGGCGGCCATAGCCACAAGCTCGATGATCACAGAACTCGCAAGGGGCAAGACCTTGGAGGAAGCGAAGAAGATCAGCCGGCAGGACGTCGCCGACTCGTTGGACGGCCTGCCTCCGACGAAGATGCACTGCTCGAACCTTGCCTCGGATGCGCTCAGAGAGGCCATAAAGGACTACGAGGCGAAGCAGGCGGCAAAAAAGAGTTCATAGGCGCCAGGCGAGCGCACCATAGCTGATGCTGTTTCTCACAATCTATCACACCAGCAGCAGCGCTTCAGAAAAGTACTATTAGCCGGTCAGGTAATCACAAGGGGAACTGAATGGCACACCTCTCAGTGGACCTCTGTGGCCTCAGGATGAAGAACCCCACGATGCTCGCGTCCGGTGTTTTGGATGAGACGGGCAGGAGCATGCTGGAGGTCGCGAAGGCCGGCGCGGGCGCGCTGGTGACGAAGTCCATAGGCAAAGAACCGAGACCTGGTCACGGAAACCCCTCGATAGTCGAGCTTCAGTGCGGACTCATCAATGCGATGGGGCTCCCCAATCCGGGGATGGAGATTTACACGGCTGAGGTTAAAGAGGCGAAGAAAGGAGGTGTCCCGGTCATCGGGAGCGTCTTCGGAGGGACCGAGGACGAGATCGCCGAGCTCGCCGGACTCATGTCAAGAGCTGGCGCTGACGCAGTTGAGCTGAACCTTAGCTGTCCCCACGCGAAGGGCTACGGGGCAGAGCTTGGCTCGACCCCGGAGCTCGTCGAATCGATCTGCAGGAAGGCGAAGAGGCTGGCTTCTGTCCCACTGCTCGCTAAGCTGACACCCAACACATCCTCGATATCATCGCTGGCAGCCGCAGCGGAAAGGGGAGGGGCGGATGCTGTCGTGGCAATAAACACGCTCAAGGCGATGGCCATCTCGCCAGAGGCTAGGATGCCGATCCTGGCCAACAAGTTCGGCGGTCTGTCAGGACCTGCGATCAAATCCATCGGCGTTAGATGCGTTTACGAGATATTCGAATCCGTGAAGATCCCGATAGTCGGTGTGGGAGGAATCTCATCAGGACGAGATGCGCTCGAGTATGTGATGGCAGGCGCGACTGCGGTGCAGATCGGAACCGCGGTGTGGACCGAGGGACTAGAGGTCTTCAGCAAGACATCCAGGGAGATAATGCAGTTCATGGAAGAGAACGGGTACGAGTCCGTCAAAGACATGGTGGGGGTGGCGCACCCTGGCCGGAACTAGAATGTTCACGGTCTCGAGGCAGATCGATGAGACTCCTTCCATCAAGACCATCAGGTTCAAAGAAGGCCTCGCAGCCACTCCGGGCCAGTTCGTAATGGTGTGGGTTCCCGGGGTTGACGAATTCCCGATGTCCGTTTCATACTCGGCAGACGGATTGGGGATAACATATCAGGTCCTGGGGGACGGGACCAAAGCCCTCGCCTCCAAAGTGCAGGGAGACCGAATAGGCACCCGAGGCCCCTACGGGAAGGGGTTTGCTATCCACGGAAAGCGTCTGCTCGTCGTAGCCGGTGGCGCAGGCATGGCACCGCTTGCACCCTTCGTCGAGGAGGCGGTCACACACAAGGCCTCCGTGGACCTGGTGATCGGGGCTAGGACCAGCAGCAACATATTGTTCGAATCGAGAGGTATCCAAGCGGGAGCGAAGGTCCACATATCCACGGATGACGGAACCAAGGGATTCAAAGGCCTGGCAGTTGAGCTGGCAGAGTCCGTGCTCGCTGGTGGGAAATTCGATTCGATCTATGCCTGCGGTCCGGAGAAGATGCTTCTTGGCCTTCTGAGAATCGCTGAGTCGCGAAGACTCCCTATGCAGGCGTCGCTGGAGAGGATCATGAAATGCGGGATTGGGATCTGCGACTCCTGCGCGATAGACGGAAAGCATGTTTGCACAGACGGCCCAGTGTTCTCCGAACGCGACCTCCGTGCTTTCGGCGAGCTCGCGAAGACGAAGCTCGACATGTGCGGACGAAAAGTGCCAGTCTGATGTCGGACGCGCAGTGTCCGACGCGCACATCTACTAGATAACGATGCACATTTCGGGGTTCTGAAACAATTGGGTTGCGAGGACGTCCGCGGGCGCGGATATTGTCACTCGAATGCTACATGTAGCCAGAGAAGCATAATATGCCGGTCATCGTCAAGAACGAGATGATGGCAAAGGTCAATTCAAGGAACAGCAGCAGAACGTGCCCGATATGTGGGAGGATACAAGATTCCCGAATGGGCGCGGAGTTCAAATGCGAATGCGGCTGGCATAGAGACAGGCACATAAATGCCAGCCTGAACCTGCTGCAAACAGCCATCTCGAGAGGGATGGCAGGGGGTTTACGGTTCAACCCCGGCGCGTTCCAGCATGACGTGATGATGATCCTATACGAGCCAGCGATGGCCGCACGGTCGGAGCCGAATGGAACGAGTGGCATTGCTGGGGTGACCTAGAGGTCACCACCCGACAATGCAACAGAACCGGACCGGAAGACAGGGGCCCGTGACGAACGGGCCCCGCAAACCGCTTCCAAACCCCTGCTCTTGATTCTATGCGCAATCAGGGGTTCTTGTCCTTCTTCCCCAGAACAGCGTCGACTATCCCCCAGAACTCGTCATCCGACACGCGGCCGTGGTCCTCTCCCGCCTTCTTGATGGCTCGGACGATATCGCATATCTGATCCTGGTTAGCCTTGACTTCCCTCTCCTCAAGTCTGCTCTTCACCAGCGCCGTTCCCGAGTGCTTTCCAAGGATCAAGTGCCTACGGTTGCCGACCTGCTCAGGGTCTAGGCACTCGTATGTCATTGGACAGTTCAGGACTGCGGCCACATGTATCCCAGACTCGTGTGAGAAGGCGTTTGAGCCGACCCAAGGTTGGTTGGGAGGCAGCGGCAGGTTGGCTTCCTCGAAAACAAGCTTGGTGAGATCGGTCAATCCCTCGGTGCGAATTCCAACATCACGCTTATAGAGGTGCTTCAACGCCATCACGAACTGCTCAAGAGGAACATTGCCAGCGCGCTCGCCGATTCCACCGACGGTCGTCGAGATCGCCTCAGCCCCGGAGTTCAATGCTGCGATGGAATTGACGACCGCGAGCCCGAAATCGTTGTGCAGGTGAACGGACAAGGGCACCTTCGTCTCCTCCCTGACCTTCTGGACAAGGTACGAGACCGCCTCAGGGCTTGCGCAACCCAAGGTATCGGTGATGCCGAGCCTCGTGGCGCCCGCTTTCTCGCCCTCCCTGTAGACTTCGAGCATGAATTCCAAATCCGACCTCGTACTGTCCTCAGTGCTCAGGCTGGCCTTCAGACCTCGCGCATGCGCGTATTCGAGAGAGCTGATGGCTCGCCTCAGAACCTCATCACGGCTCATCTTGAGCTTGTAGCGCATGTGCAACTCGCTGGTCGCGACGAACAGGAGAACCATATCGACATCCGAGTCGGCGGCTGCGTCGATATCTGCTTGGACTGTCCTGGCCAGGCATAATACGTCAGCATTGAGGCCGAGCTCGGCTATTGCCTTCACGGACTTCTTTTCCTGATCCGATACTGCTGGATACCCCGCCTCTATCTGGTGAACACCGATCTCATCCAACTTGCGCGCGATGGCAATCTTCTGAGGGAGCGTGAAATGCACGCCCGGCATCTGCTCACCATCCCTGAGCGTGCTGTCGTAGATCACAATCTTCTCGGGGAGAGAGACCTTAGTCGCCACGTTGAAAGGGCTCACGGCTGTGAACTTCATCACCAAGCCATCGGCTGGCAACTATTTATGCTGTTCTCGGCGCGCTGGCCCCTCGTTGAAAGCAATAAATAGCCAAACGGGCATTGTTCGGCATACATGCCGGGGTGACAGAGCGGCCATGTGGCGGACTGCAGATCCGCAAACACGAGTTCGATTCTCGTCCCCGGCCCCATGGTTCTCCGTATTTCTGATAGATTTATAGCATACCTTCCCTTACCCCGAAAATAACGGCGTTACCAGAATACTGGCATTCGGGCGCCGTTCGCGGTGCATACGATGAAGACACCATGCGAACTCGTGGTAGGCAAGATTCTTCCGACGCTGAGGGCGTCGGTAGTCAAGGAACTATCTAGAAAATACCATATGAAGCAGTCGGACATCGCGAAGAGATTGGGGATAACGCAGGCCTCGGTGAGCCAGTACCTCAGTGCCACCAGAGCGGGTGGAACGAAGGTCACAGAAAGCTTCCCGAAGATCAAAACATACGCTGACGAAATCGCGAATCGCATAGTCGCTGGCGAGAACAAGTATGAATGGTACGGCGTCTTGTGCAAGGCATGTCAGGACATCAGGTCCGACGACGAATTCTGCAGGATGCATAGGATCGCGTCGAACCTGAGCGGATGCGATATTTGCAGGAAGGACTGAAGACTCCCACTCAAGTGGTTCTCCCATTCTCGGTCCCCATCGCCAGTAGCCATACGGACCCCGGCATCAACAAGGCACAACGGACTTATATGATGCTGCTTCATTGTCCGCATCGAGGAGAGTCCGTGGCACGACCCAGAGTAATGAACAGCATTCTTGATACCGTGGGGAACACCCCAATGGTGAAACTCAACAGGATGGTCCCTGAAGGCTCCGCGACCGTCTACGCCAAAATGGAGTTCTTCAACCCCACCTGGTCGGTGAAGGATCGGATAGCGAAGAGCATGATCGAGGCCGCCGAACGGAAAGGGCTTGTCAACAAGGACACGACCATCATCGAGCCGACATCAGGTAACACCGGAATAGGCCTGGGAATGGTCTGCGCCGTCAAGGGGTACAAGCTGATACTGACGATGCCTGAGACGATGACTATCGAGCGAAGGAAGCTCCTAGCGGCATTCGGCGCGCAGCTGGTCCTCACACCTGGTCCGGAGGGCATGGGGGGAGCGGTGAAGAAAGCCGAGGAATTGACAGCATCCACTCCGAACTCGTTCATGCCGCAGCAGTTCAAGAACAAAGCCAACCCATGGATCCACAGGAAGACAACCGCCAAGGAGATTCTGAAGACCGTCGAGAGAATCGATGCTTTCGTCGCTGGGGTCGGGACCGGCGGGACCATCACTGGTGTCGGTCAGGTCCTCAAGAAGAAATACCCTCAGGTGCAGATCATCGCAGTTGAACCTGAGGAATCGCCAGTGCTCTCAGGAGGCAAGCCAGGTCCGCACAAGATTCAGGGCATCGGCGCGGGTTTCGTGCCCTCAGTGCTGGACGCAAAAGTGTACAATAGGATCATAAAGGTCAACTCAAAGGACGCCGCGGAGACCTCGAGGAGGATTGCGAGGCTCGAGGGAATGCTGGTCGGTATCTCATCGGGCGCGGCAACGTTCGCAGCTCTGCAAGTGGCAAAGGAACTTGGCCTGGGTAAGACCGTTGTCGTCCTATTGCCAGACATTGGAGAAAGGTATTTGAGCACCGACCTGTTTGCAGAGAATCCATAATGCCAGCTGATGAGAAAGACGATGTTGATGTTGTCCTTGAGCGGGATCCCGCTCCGAAGAGTCGAGCAGAGGCTCTGCTATTCAGTCAGGGCCTCCATGCAATCAGGTTACACAAGATGGCCCACAGGATGTACCTCAAGAAGCGGTACAAGACGGCCAGGATGATCAACTATGTCTCCAGAGTGCTGACCGGCGCCGATATCCATCCGGGTGCGATCGTTGGCAAAAACTTCTTCATCGACCACGCGACCGGGGTTGTGATAGGGGAGACTGCCGAGGTCGGAGACAATGTCTCGATATATCAGGGCGTGACGCTTGGGGGCATCGCGACAGAGAAGAAGAAGAGGCACCCGACGATAGGCAACAACGTCGTCATCGGCGCAGGCGCCACGATCCTCGGCCCCATCACGGTAGGGGACAATGTCAGGGTCGGAGCGGGATCTGTCGTCGTCAAATCAGTACCTCCTAATTCGACGGTTGTGGGTGTGCCCGCGAAGATAGTCCAGAGGATAGGTGTGACGGCCATAGACCTACATCACGAGGAGCTGCCCGACCCCGTCGTGAACGCGTTCATCGACCTGTGCCACAGCCTTTCGGAGATGGAGTACAGGATGGAGCAGATCGAGAAGAAGCTCGGCATCAAGCACGAGAAGATACCGGTTCCGGAACCACCGAGGATCAAGACGTTATAGCTGGCTTGTCCAGTGGAGGAGAAGCATTAAGAACCCCACAATCATTCGAGTGGTGATAGCCAATGGCGCTCGTTTTATACAACACATTGACTAGAAAGAAGGAATCTTTCGAGCCTCTCCAGAAGGGAAAGATCGGCATCTACGTCTGCGGAGTGACCGTATACGACCATTCGCACCTTGGCCATGCGAAGTCCGCGATCAACTTCGACGTGATCGTCAGGTACCTCAGGCACAAGGGTTACGAGGTGAAGCACGTCACCAACTTCACGGATGTCGATGACAAGATCATCAGCCGCGCGAGCGAGCTGGGCATGGAACCTCTCAAGCTCTCGCAGAGCATGATCGATGAGTACTTCAAGGATATGGATGCGCTCAGAATCCGGCGGGCGAGTGTCTACCCGAAGGCGAGCGAGACCATGAACGAAATAACTCAAATGGTCAAGGGTCTCATCGACAAGGGATATGCCTACGAATCGCAGGGGTCCGTATACTTCAGCGTGAACAAGGTGAAGGTCTACGGGAAGCTATCGGGCCAGAGCCTAGACCAAATGGAGGCAGGCGCTCGTGTAGAGGCAGGGGAGGACAAGCGCGACCCGATGGACTTCGCGCTTTGGAAGGCCGCGAAGCAGGGAGAGATCTCATGGGACAGTCCTTGGGGAAAGGGTCGACCTGGCTGGCACATCGAATGCTCGGCCATGTGCCTGAAGCACATCGGGAAGACTGTCGACATCCACGGAGGAGGCACCGAACTTGTCTTCCCTCACCACGAGAACGAGATACTCCAATCCGAGGCTTACAATGATGCGCCGTTCGTAAGGTACTGGATGCACAACGGGCTTCTCACTATAGACCAGGAGAAGATGTCAAAATCGCTCAAGAACTTCTTCCTGATCAAAGACATACTCAAGAAATACTCGCCCGAGGTCGTCAGGTTCTACATACTCAACGCGAGCTACAGACAACCGCTCGACTACACGGAGATATCCCTCGCGGAGACAGGAAAAGCGCTTCAGAGGCTGCAGACGACCTATGATGCCTTGAAGGCTGCTGGCAAGTCAGCAACAGGCGCGGATGATGCGAAGGATCTCTGTGACAAGTCCTGGAGGCAGTTCGAAGAGAGGATGGACGACGATTTCAGCACCCGGGAAGCCATTGCTGTAGTCTACGATCTCTCTCGAGAGGTGAACAGGCTCCTGGCAGAGCGGAAGCTCAGCAAGAAGGGCATCGATAACCTCGTCGAGATCTTCAACAGAATCAACGATCTGCTAGACGTGATCCACGCCGAGCGAAGAGCGGAACCTGCCGGCGATGCGAACATTGATCGACTCGTGAAGGCGAGAGAAGATGCGCGCAAACGGAAGGACTTCGCTGAGGCTGACAGGATCCGGAAGGAACTCGGTGATATGGACATCGAGGTCCAGGACACCAAAGACGGTGCCGTATGGAAGCGAAAGTAAGGCCCGATGTGGCCCGTAGGAAAGCCGAGCTCCTTGCAGGCGGAGTGGTCAGAATCCCCAAGGATTTCAGGCTGCCGTTCCTCCCGAGCAGGTCGACCGCGGGGCCCGGTGCTGGCTCAGTCGGCGTTGTCTTCGCTTTCGGCAACACGAGAGCTAAGAAGCCCATCTCGAGAGACGCGGGCGAGTTCGAACTGCTAAAGAGAGGCCAGCACTTCGCCATTCTGAGGAATGGCGAAGTTCTAATCGACAACGTCAATCTCGTCCCGACTCTCCTCCACGCGCCATTCCAGGCGTTCGTCAACATCGACCAGGCATGCGTGCTGAACTGCAAGTTCTGCGCCTCTCCAAGACTTGGCCAGAACCTCACGAAGGAACTCACCGATGACAAGATAGTCGCGATGATAGAGGACGCATCCAAGAAGAAGGATTTCGAGTCGGTGGCATTCACCAGTGCTGTTCCTGAGTCGCCATCCATGACGGTCAAGAGGATGGCGGGTCTAGTACGAAGAGTGAGGAAATTGCTAATGGACGCGCCAATCGGCGTCGAGCCATATGCCACCAGACCTGATGAGATCGATATGCTGGCGGACGCTGGCGCAGACGAGATCAAGCTCAACATCGAGTCGTTCGACCGGGACATCTTCGAGAAGGTGTGCCCAAACAGAGACTACGACCTCATACTTCATGCAATCAACCATTCCTGCGAGGTCTTCGGCAGGAACAAGGTCTGTTCGAACATCATCTTCGGCCTGGGGGAGACGGACGACAACGTTCTCGAGGGAACAAGAGTGCTCGCGAACATGGGCGCGGTCGCGACCCTCAGGGCGCTCAGAAGGAACGAGTACAACATGGCGGAGTTGGAGAATGTCCTTGGCTCTCTAGAGCCAGTCACCGCCGAGCGCATGCTGATGCTTGCGAAGGAGCAGAAGAAGATACTGAAGAGCCACAGGCTCACGCCGCTTACCTTCAGAACGATGTGCCACACGTGCTTGTCATGTGATCTCGTACCCTTTTGGGACGTCTGAGCTCATCTGTGCGTGAACACGCATCTGACCATCGGCGCGGACTCCTCAACCCTGACGAAGGCAAACCGCTCGAGTTGAACGATCTCCCCTTTGGCGGCGGCAAGCAGCGGTTCTGCTTTACCTTTCTTCGAAGTCCCGTCCGTCATAAGCACGACGGCATCGTACGAAGACATCGGAGCCCAGTGGATGATCGAGACCCCTTCCTTGAGAATGCTCAGGTCATTGCCGATGTAGTGCACCTTTCCATCCTTGAACTCGACATTGCAGAGATCCTTCAACCTCAACCTCGTATCTCCGGACGGCAAATCGTCACGGCCGATGAACACCGACGGTTCAGGTCCTACCTTAATCTCCCTGATGCCTCGCTCGGGGTGCTCCGGATGCGAAGGCGACTTTCCGACGAGGTCCGGTGCGCCCTCGATCTTGATCTTCACGGGATCGTTGACGAAGAAGTATCGGTTGGCGCCATCGTCAATGAGTTCGCGATTGAATGAGTAGAGGGTTTTCCACGAGAACTCGATATCGACCGCCTTGATACCAGTCTCGATCCAGTAGCGCCTCAGGGACTCGGGTCTTATCCCGCGCCTTTTTAGAGCCCTAAGAGTCCCGAGCTGCGGGTCGTCCCAGCCAGTGTAAAGACCTTCCTTTATACCATTTGCCATCTTGGAAGTAGATAGCTGAGCCTCCTCGATGGAGACCCTTCCATAGTGGATATAGACCGGCTTCTTCCAGCCAAAGTAGTCGAAGAGGTATTCCTGCCTGAAAGTGTTGTTCAGGTGGTCCTTCCCCCTGAGAACATGAGTGAGGTCGAGCAAGTGGTCGTCCACTGCGACCGCCAGATTCATCAAGGGGTACACCCGGAATTTCGTGCCAGTTCGTGGATGTGGCGTGTCGTCTATCCTGAGGCCGACGAAATCTCTGATTGCAGGGTTAGGATGAGCGAGATCCGTCTTCACCATCAGCGACGCCTCCTCAGGCTTGTAGGAGCCGTCGAACATCTTGTCCCATCTCACCATCTGCTCTGACAGAGGCTGCTCTCTGTGCGGGCAGGCTTTCTTCTTGTTCTTCAGCTCGCGCCAATCATCAGGCTTGCATGTGCATACATACGCCTTGCCCATCTCGAGCAGCTTCTTCGCGATGTCGTAGTATGTCTTGAACCGATCGCTCTGGATCACGGTCTTGTCGATCCTGACTCCTAGCCAAGCGAAGTCCTCTGGGATGGTATCGTAGCCGGTGGGATCTATCCGAGCAGGGTCCGTATCCTCGAACCTATTGTAGCATATCCCTCCGTACCTCTTGACATACTCGTCATTGAGTATCGCCATCCTGCTATGGCCGACGTGAAGCGGACCTGATGGATTGGGAGCCATTCTCATCCTCACCTCGCCGGTGACATCTTTCAGATCCGGGAGACCCATCTCTCTGTGCTTAACTTCCTTGACAAGCAGTTCGGGAGCTAGCTTCTCGAGTGCCTTCCTCTGGTCCTCGGTCGACATCTTGTTGACTTCGGTGATGATGGACTTCGCGAATCCGGAGACCTCCTTCGCTTTGGGTCTCAGCTCAGCGTTCTCTGCCATGACCTTCCCGAGCACTGCGCCCATGGTCGCCTTGCCCTCGAACTGAAGGGCGTTCTGCAGAGCATATTTGCGGATGACTTGCTCTAGATCCACGGTCGACTCGATTGACTGGTCAGTATAAATAGATTTGAATGCTCGTTAAAGAGATTTCACCTGTCAGAAACGCTCTTCTCTGCACCGTCCTTCCCCACAAACCCCTTCATGTCTTTTTCATGTGACGATTTCGGTGTGACTTGAGCATGCCATATGGGGAAGTAGTCAAGTATCTGCTAGACACTTCTCGGTTCCATGTCACAAATAGAGGACATGGCGATTCTCTTGGCTACATGCATGGCAGTTTTCACTTCTCTGCTACCCGTGGTATACATCTTCTGGAGCGACAGATTTGTATCCCATATCAGGACAAAGGCAGGTTTGATGCACGGGTTAGGCACATGGATGCACTCGGTGGGTACCAAGGAGATTGATATCAGAGGCAACCTCCGCATATGGAACCCTAGCGTGAAGGTCGACATAGAGGAGCCATCCGACTTTGCCAAGCAGGTGCAGGCAGCCATCGCTCCCAGGGGGACACTCGTTGAACGGGACGGCCCGAATTACGATGCGAGGGTGATTTACGGTCTGAACAAACTAGCGAATCTCTGCGCTAGAAGGTCTTACGTGGCATTCGTGAGTCTTCTGGTCCTTTTCAGCTCTGTGTTGGTGTTTTCAATGGTTTCGATTGTTGCTGGCTTCCACGACAACCTCCCATCTCTGGGATGGGTTTTTGTCACTCTTCTTTCAGCTTCGGCGATATCTTTTGTGGTCTGTGCTGCTGTGTTCCTCTCATCTGGGGATGTTCACTGGTCGACTGATTGGTGGTCTGACAAGGATACCGCACATCTAATGAACGACACCATGTGGGAAGGAATGTGGTAGTTGCTGGTCTCGACGCTCCCGAGTCTACTAGCTACGAGCGATTCCTACCTCTCCCTGTCCCCGCAAACCTTTTACTTTCTTCTGTTCAAGACGCAGCGAATAGTCTGGGCAAAGGTGATATGGTATGAGTCATAGTCTTTGGAGGATGTTAGCGGAGAGTGCTTCGGAGTGAACTTGTTATCTGACTTCATCTAGTGGTGAGAGGGATAGCTAAAGGCACGTTTACAACTACTTCTTCCTTGCATCGAGTTTTTCCTTCATCAGCCGGGCAATCTGCTTCGCTCCATCTTTTCTGTAATCCATGTAGTAGACGTCAGGGTGCAGTCCTATCAGAGGCGTGTCGTCGAGCCTGACTGGAAGGATGAACACCTCCTTGCGTCTGCGGGCCTCGTCTCTCGCGATTGTGAACTCGAAGTTCGTGAAGTCCTTGACGGCATAGTGCTTTGAAACAAGAACGAGCACATAAGTGGCCCTCTCTCCAAACGTTACCTTGAGTTCCTCATTGAGACTTCTTCCCCATAAGCTAGCCTTGTGATATGGTGCAAAAAACGTCCCGCTACCCAGTCTGCCCATCTCCTCAGCAAGTTCCCTGGCAATGGCCACATCCTCCCCCGCGTAGGAGATGGCGACATCGTAATGCTGCAGAACCACACCCTTCATAGGCTGTTCGACTCCTGGAGACGTAACGAGTGTTTCGAGATTCCGACCAGATGAGTCATCACGACCCAAGCCGGCTCTCGTAATTGGCGGCAAGGGTCTCCTGTTTGGGCTTCTGTAATCAAGCCATGATTCTATCTTCCGGATGAGAGTGCTTGCATTGTCGATTGGGGACTCATCGAAGATGCACTTGTAAATACTGCGAACTCCTCGAATATCCATTGACGCCATCATTGCAGATGCGGGTGACCTGTCGTTGAGAACCGCTTCCATGAACATGTCGTGCTTGCTGCCCCTTACCCTCAGTCCTAGAGAAGATAGTATCTCGTCGATGTTGCGAGATGATACGTAGTCTTCAGAACAGTATCCGAAACGCACAAGTCTAGCGAGCTGCACAAGCCTTTCATAGCTTGCTGACCCGAGTTCAAGCAATCTGGAGACCTTGTCTAGATTGCTGCCGCTTGTTGGCAAGACGAATATCTCGCAGAGAACGCTAAGGTCGCTTCCTCTTAGAGCCTCAAGACAGTCGACGACCTCTCTTTCTTCCATGGTAATCTTCGCCATTCACACCCCGCTCGTACATGATTCCTGGGATATAAGGTCTCAGCGATGATTTGCCAACCATACGAAAGCGAGATTATCGCCTATTCCCTGAACATCTTTCACTCAGATTTTCGAGACAGGGATTTTATGCTCGGGTGTGAAGAGTGGCATGTGCCGAAGGAATTCGGAAGCCTTCTTGTTGACCCTTCGTACTGTTCCGAAGAATCTTTCGTATCTCTCAAATTCAATACTCTGACCAATGTTCACCACAGTGACTCTCTTCCAGGGCTTGCCGTTCCGCATGCGAAGTGCCCTTGTAAACAAGTATCTCATCTCGATATCTGATTCGGAGAACGAGTAGCCTAGAAAGATTATCTCGTCGGCGACGGCAAGTTGGTTCATGGCTTCTAACCATATCTTGCTGAGATTGATATTATCGTAGTCCTTCGTCCATGTCGGAGGGACTATAAGCGTTTCAAGTGTGAAACGAGGACAACACAGACGATATCTCACTCTCTCTGGCTCAGATTGAAGCAGCTTGATGTACTTTCCGATTCTAGGTAAGGGCGTGTGGTCGGTCATGAGTAGACTCTTGCAGGAGGTGCACACTGCCCAATTCAGTGACCCGTGGAGTTTCAGTAGTGTAACCTTTGGCGCTCCGATATGCCATTCTGGCCTTTGGACATAGGTGCAAGGGCCATCGCATGCGATGTCAGCTTCTGAGGAGATTCTGTGAAAGTCAGTCCCATAGTCTATGTGAAGTATCTCACTCCCTACGCCAATGAACTTGTCGGAAGAGGCAATGGCCATGTCAAGAAACAAGTCGTAGTTGAGCGTTATTACTGTGTCTTCGTTTCTGAGTATTCTCACAAGGTGTTCGTAAGTTTCGCCCCATCCCTGAGTCCTGGCGGTGGGGGGAGGTCTTGGGTCTGATGGAATCATTCCGAACTTCTCCATCTCGGCCACCAATCCACCTATTATCTGAGTCTCGTAGATTCTTCTTCCTCTTTTCGGCCCCGCCATCATTGCCCTGTAGGGTTTATCTGTCTCTTCCACTCCGAAATCCTCGTCGAGTCTATCCTGGATTCCCGTGAGAACCTCAACGATGACATTCACTGTCGCATCCCTCACTTCTTGGAGAGCTTTCAAGTCGAAATTCTCGAACGACTCTTTTCGTGCGATTGCATGGTCAATGTAACTGAGGACTTCCTCGATGTTTGGAGATGCTCCCTTTGGGAACGAGACTCGGATGAATTCTCCAACCTTTGCGACATCCTTCTGATTCGCAAGTTTCAGGAATTCAGGTCGAAGAAACTGGGTTAAGACTGGTGCTCCACACTCTGCAGAAAAGCCCGCTCCCAGTATGAACACTCTTCTCGGTCGGTCTGGAACCCGCCGATTCCTTGCCACATTCCTCCTTCCTTTCCTCATCGAAGGAGAGATTCCTGTTCAAGTTGAAATATCCTTCATCCGAATCCAAACGTACTCCGAGGCGGCAGTCCTATCGCGCAGGGCATGGACACTGCATGCAGTCGAAACAGTGATTATCGCTTACTCCCCCTGACACCAGCTGTGGTGGTGATTCCAGTTGACAGCGAGGGCCACTTAACAACTCTTCGAAGGTGGTGGAGGAGGAAATATACCAACACCTAAGGTACCAACAACAAGAGGACTATCAAAGCAATGAGTAGAAGAGTCAGTGTGTTGTCGTCGTCAGAGTTGTTAGAGTCAGCGTCAGAGTAATTAGAGTCGGGAGATTGGTGGGTTGTATTGGGACCTACGGGTACTCCGAGTAGTCTTAGGACCAAAAAAGACCCAGCCTGCATCCCATCGAGCCTCCTAAGGAACCCACCTTGTACCTTTAGTTCTCCTTAGAGAACTAACCCATGTAGTACAAAGATGTCATCCCTCTCCCAACTCTTGTTAAATCAAAGGGAACTAGGTTCTAAAGAGAGTGTATATCCTTCCCCGTCTTGGATGCTGGTGGAATCGCGGATTGGTATAAAACATATTGATAGCTCTGTCCACGCTCGTTCTGCCGTGGACCTGCGCTGGAACCCGTGTTTTATCGTGCGGTTCCAGCGGAGGAACGACAGGAAACGTGCAGAAAACAGCATGAAACCAGCCAACCATCCAGCCAAACCATACGATGCTGACAGATTCTTCATAATTGGTGCTGTGTTCTACGTTGTCGTCCCAGTCTCCTCTCCTGCTGTGAGCGTAAGCAAGACTGTTTCAGTCCTCTTTAAGAAGAGGACTGGAAGGGTTGAGTGTCGTCGTTCCACTCCTCTCCACGCTTGACGAAACGGGTAGGGATGCGTTGGTGAGAGAGATATGCTGCTCACAGATTCATTGTAGTCTTGTCGGGAGGTTTCGTTGGCCGTTCACACAACGCGGGCTAGGGTTCCCAGGGTGATGCTCTCTCAGGAGCCGGACAAGCGTAAGCCTCAACCACCAGCGCAAACCTCTGATTCCCATGATGGTGACGAATGTCCTGAATCTGGCAGCTCAGACTTACTTCTGTGGGATATTCTCTGTCAACCCACTGGCGCCTTGTGACATCACAGGGGACAGTTCCAGCATCTTCATTCGCCAGCCAGGGATTGCCTTGTACACTCCCGCCCGAAGGTTCTCAAAAGGTGTCCTGATTTGCTTTGCGGTGATTTCGGGATGCGTATCGCCGAGGGCAATCTTGTCGATTACTGCGAGCAGCGTCGTCAACGTCTCCTTGCCAACGCCGTCATTTGGATAGTCGAGCAGGTAGGCGATTTCGCGAATCTGGCCTGATTCTGGGTTTGGCAGATTCCCTTTTGACATCGGTAGCAGTAGGTCATTCGTCTTCGCTCCCACTATGCCCTCGGCCAACTCGATTTTCCTTTTGAGTCGATTGAACTCCAGCATCGCAGAGTCGCGCCGTTCTCTATCTTCCTGCATCTTATGTGTCTGAACTGTCACATCAGCAAGAGTTTTGCTCATGCGAATTTGTCTCAGAGCGACCATTGCGTTCAGGAGAGTTGCCACGGCCAAAACCGTGGTGGGAAGTGCTATCGCATAATCACCGGCGCTGAAGCCGACCTCACGCCTTGCTAGAGGCAGTAGGAACATCCAGAACATCATGAGGATGAGAAGTACTATCAAGGTAGGCTCAAACAGTGTCATCAAATCTAACTGTTCTCGGGGCGGTTCCGATTTCTTCTTGACCTTCACGACCCGCAATCGTTATTCCTTTCATAAGGTCTTTTCCGAAGAATAACCTAGGACGAAGCAGCTAGAGCCTCTTCTGGATACCATTCCTTTCCCAGCACCCTTCGACAGAAGAAATGATATTTGAAATAGACTTTTCATCAAAGTACGCACATCCACGAGGGCGTTAGAGAGAAGAACATCGAAGCGTCTCATTCACACAGCGAGGGCGTGTGGTCCCCGGGTAGTCGTGTCTCAGCAGCCGACCAATCTACAGGCCTCAACGAACGTAAACGGATGCATCACTACCGATTACCCCTTGTTCTCCTTAAATTCCCTGCGAAGGACATTGAAAGCTCTTTTTGCTGTTATCAAGGTAGTCTCTCCGAACGCTCTTAAGTTCTACATGAGTTCTACAATTCTCAGAACAACGCCCTCATGGATGCCGGTGGAATGGTGATTTGGTATAGACCTATTCATACTTCTTCGCCCTCCCCTACGCACAGCTAACCATATGATAGCCGCGCCAGATTCATTTCTTCTTTTCGAGAATCCTGCGGAAGGCCATGTACATTGTGACAATTGCACCAATGGAAACCAGTGCTCTGCTGATTTCCGCGTCCCCGAGCAATCGGTTGATTGGGCTGTCCATCAGTACCAGAATAACAAGGACTGCTGCGACTATCATTCCAACGGCACTACTGATGGGAATCTTCATCAATGCTTTTCTGATGTTGCCAAACGCAACTCCTTTCAGTCTTTTGCTCCCGAATTTGTCTCTCGCCTCCGAAAGCTGCCTCATCGATAGCTCCCGTTCATCTTTGGTGGGCTCTTCAAAATGGAACCTGGTGGACAACGCAAATCGAACATATCTCGCCTGTTCTTTGGCTTCGACGAACCGCGATACTCGCCCGTCAAGGGGAACGAAGACTATCTGAACCAACCCGCCCTCAATTCTAAACAAGACTCTGGTGTCATCAACGATTCCGACTTTGTATTCGATTCGTGACTTATCTCGGTCGACGCTTGTGAACTCGGAATCCGATTGAATCGCATCCTCTATCACGTACTCTATTTCGCTTTCCAAAAACTCGCTGCCATAATTATCTATAAGACTGGCTGGAGCGACTCTCAATACAACTGAGGCATCATCTGGTTCCCCCTTATACTGGATTCCCAGAATCAGACGCAACCATCTCGCGAGGTCAACCGCTGCAGCAAAGAAGAAAGCAAATGCCACGATAACGGCAATGATGAATACATATCCTGCAAAGTCTTCGGGTGTGGGGACAAGTTGCCTCATCTCAGGCCTCAAAGCAACCTGCACGAACACGGCGGACTCTTGTGCGAGCAACACCACGAGGGCAATCTTCCCTCGGTACTTGTGTCTGAATCCATAGTAGCTAAGAGTGGCATCCGCGAAAAGGAACGCTGACAGACTTCCAAACAGAAGCGTTATAGACCACCAGTCACCAAATCCGAAGTGGTCGAAAAAGGCCCCGCTTAGAACACCCGCGAGGATGATAGCCAAGATGCACAAAGCAACTACCAGATTCTGGGGACCCTCTGTAGGTTGTGTTTGCTGGTTCGTATTCCAATCCTCCATTTCCCGTAGACACATACTCCTCCTTCGATAAATCAGTTGTTCACGCCACCGGGTTGCTAACTGCACACTGTGGCAAGTTTCAAAGGCTTCTAGACGGTTCTGCACATTGAGGAACGAGGATTGTTCGACGATTACTCTAGCATCGCGGAAGTGGTGAACTCTTTCAAGGGGAACCCGAGTGCACTTCACCCACTGGTCAAGGCGGCGAACAACCCTGATTACAGCCTCGTCGATTTGCCAGAAGTGGAGGCCAAGCTGGCGCGGGTCAAGGCTGCGGGTCTTCTGACAAAGGGACTAAAGAGGCATCTGATGAATCCCGAACAGTTCTTCCCGACGATTGCAGAAATTGACGTCATCCTTCACCTCATGGGTCACGGACTCAAGGCGCAATGGGGACCCGACCCTCCGGACATCGAAATCCCCAGCCTACAGACTGACATCGAAGTGAAGTGCCTGAGCGTGGCAGACAAGTTGAAGAACGCGAGAAATGGCGAGGTTGTAGCACTGAATGATATTCGGAGAATGAGGATTAGAATCAGGCGCGAGGTACTGCCGAGAATTAGGGACAACCACGCCCATATAGTCATCCTCAATGCAGAGGGTTTTGGCTTCGACGAGTTTGAGGACCTTCTCCTCGATGTAGGCTGTGCTACCGACCCGAAGACCAATGGACTGTTCTGTCGTTCGGAATACGGCAAGGTCTCGGCCGCCGTGTTGATGAAGGAACCGTTCCTTTGGCCCCGCAGGAAGAGGGTTCCTCTCGATTTGCGTATTTCCACTTTCGCGGGCATCCTGAATCCGGGCGGTGAGATAGACGTCCCTGTCGCGCTTCGGAAGGCGCTCAACATCGTCAGTTTGAAAGAGCTTCGCCATTGTTCAGCCGCTAAGGTCAATTAGCCCGGTCAAGTGAGCGACCATGCTTGCTCCAGTCGTAATCGGGAAGTGATTGAAGTCAGACGGCCAGCATCTCGCAGGAAAACGCCGCAAACAGGAGTCGACAAAACCACGGCCAAACCTGTGTGTGATATATATTCATTTTCGAAATTCCCTCATCTGCGTTATATATAATGGGGAGAAACACCCCAAGAAGGTAGGAACGTGAAGAAACCCGTATTGGTGACAATTGACGAGAAGGTTCTCGAAGACTTCAAGAGTGCGTTTCCTCTCGCGAAACGTAGCCGAAGGATTCAAGCCCTCCTCGAAAAGGAATTGGAGGACCACTCATTGAGTGAGAAGGACAGAGAACTCTTGAACCAAACGCTCCAAATCGCCGTAAGGCTGGATGCCCTCGAAAAGGCGCTGGGAATCAATGTTCAGAAGGATATAGCGCCCGCACCGGCGGGTGATGTCCGATGAGCAACGATGAAGTTTTGAAGCTCTGCCGACAATGCGCCGCGAGACTGGACGTCATCGAGAAAGCGATGGAGGCCAATGTTCGCAAGGACGTCGCTCCAACGCCCGTTCAGGATGAGGTACCGGAACACGAATGCCCCCCTGGTTTTGGTTGGGATGAGCGGATTAAGGGGTGCCGAGAATCTCAGCCCGCGCCAGCAATGGAGAAGGCTGACCAGGCTACACCGGCTAAACTCATCAAAGAGAGGGAGCGAAGGATAGCACGGAGTATTTGAGGGAAGGTGATTAAAGATGCCCGAACACAGCAGGAGAATATTGCGGTCAATGATGACCGAAGAGGCCGCCGAAGCTATGAAGAATGCAGAGAAAACCCAGCTGGCATTAGTCCAGGAAGGACTCTCCATGCAGAGAAACCGCCGAAGAGTCAAGCAGTTTCCTTGAACAGGAGGGGTAATGAATGAGAATAATTTCCGTTCGGCAAGTGCAGTCGGACAAAGATGTCCAGTTCACTGGCTCGATAGCTCAGAACGCTGGTGAAAATGAAGACTTCGTGAGCGGACAGGAGTTCAAGGAGTGCGCACTAGTCGGTATTCAGATTATCTCCAAACAGAACCTCGATTGGGAGCTATGGTTCTCAAGCAAGGCTGTCGGAACGAACTTCGGTAACACCGACCTCGACTTGGACGGTTACCTCGGGAGATATCTGTTCGCGGTCGCTGATGGAAAGCAGAGCACGGACAGTGGTGTAACATCGTACTACTACAGCAAGGAGATGGCAAGCCCAGTCATACTGCGCGACGATACGACAACGAACACAAAGTTCAACCTTCACATCAGGTTGGTAAACAGGAACGCAACGGCAAAGAACGCTGGTGCGACTGGCGAGATAGTCGTCAAACTAGCTGTAGACACTGGAATAAAGTGAGGGATGATAATGGACAAGCATGACAGGGAGTTAGTCGATTTCTGCCTCCAGCACAACGTAAAGAGTCTTGATGAGGCGGAGTTCGCATTGGCGAAGCTTAAGGCCGAAGAACCCATGAGAATCGAAAACGAGCAGAAAGAGCAAGCGAGGGTACACGCGGAAGATATCGAGAAGATTGAGCACGCTGTCGAAGTTCGACGCAGTGAATTGCTCTCGCGAATGTTCGCCTACGCCCAGCACGACAGAGACCGAGCCGTGGTGACCATCAACGGTAAGCAAGTAGGCTACGATACCAATATCAAAGGCTATCCGTGCCCGTTCTGCAAAAGTAGGCTTGAACGCCGTGACCTCGAATGGACGCTTGAAATCGCCACCGGCGCGTTTCCAGACCTGCTGCGGAAATCGTCTGATTCCATACGCACCATCACTGAGATGGGTACGCTAACAACCTGGCAAGGCAAAGTGAGGTGTCCAACTTGCAAGAAACAGCAGTTGGCGGTGATGGTTCAGTCGAGGTGAGTAGCCTTATGTATCACATTACCGATGAAGCCGGTGCCATGACTCAAACCGGTTCTCCTCGTGGCACCGGTTAGCAAATCCTTTCATCGCGCCGAACAGTTTTCCGGCTGCATAGACCTGACGGCGCGAATGCGCGTAAAATCGGACGTGTGGGAAGTTTCCGTTCCCGCTAGCCTAACCCACACGCCAGCCAAACGGGACAACAAGAATAGTAGCAGAAAATGGAAGATGCACCGAAATTCGCCAAGAGCGAATACCAGCAAAAGAACGAGCAGGATAAGTCGAACGAAGAGCTGAAGTCCAGCGAGTTGAAGCCTACCAAAGTCGCGTATGCAACGGTAGTGCGAACGACAGCCGAAGACCTGGCCGCGTTGAAGCGTGACTTACAAAAGTGTTTTGAACGGCATCAAGCTGTCGTCATCCGTCAACGTGTGTCCACAGAATTTCTGGAAATAGTTGAGAAGCCTTGGCCGAATGACCGGCAGAAGGTGTCGAAGGGAGAGGAGGAGAGACCATGACTCCATCGCTCGCGGGGTCCCTTAGCATTGGGGTTTCCAATACTAAAGGCAGCCAAAACGCTCTACGATGGCACCACTTTTGGGTGAATTGGAATTTCCAATTAACCCAATTCCTGAAAAGAGTGCGTGTCATCATCATCATATCAAGATTGGACTTTCCAATACTAAGGGTGGGTCCCTTACAATTGGACTTTCCAATGCTAAGGGTGAGCGCATGACCGCAGACCTCGAACAACGAGTAGCCAAGCTCGAAGAGGCGATACTTCGGCTGGCTCCCCTTCCAGACCTGTTGGTTGAGGTCAAGGAGAAACTCGCTTTCGTCGACCCCTCTTCGGTCACCAAGAACCGGTCGCTTACCAAGGAGATGGAAAAGGAACACTACCTCACTTGGGGCAAACTGCACACGGACCCAGAGTTCGCAGGGATGTTTCGGGATGCACACGATTTCTACTTTCACGCAGACAAGATGGCCAAGGCGTGGGGCTGGAAAATAGAAACGATTGAGAGACGGCGCTACTATTACGATGACGACTCCATTATCGAAGCTATTCGGAAGAACGCGGAATGGCACCGCTACGAGTCAAACGACCGAGAGCTCAGCAAACTCCTCGTGCACAAGGTCATCGAGCCCGCTGGAGGCCCCGTAAACATTCTAGACCATCTCCGAAGTGTCTACCCGGACCGAGGCGACAAGTGGCTCAATGAAGTCGAAGATTTCCTTGAGCTGTATATCAAGCAGTGGAATTACTCCATCGACCGAAGCGACCAAAATCCCGACGTCTTCTCGAAGACGGGGAGGGTGCAAGAATGACCGAAAACGCGGCCACCCCAGTACTAAAAAAACCGGAACCTCCGCGTGTCCTTATGAACGGCATAAAGAAAGATATGAACTCAAACATGTTATGGGTTATTGGAGATAGCGAAGACGGGGAAATTTCGCTACCGCCGGAGAGAGAGAATGAAGAATCCTGCAAACACCCGGCAGGGAAGGACGGAGCAAGAGACACCAAGACGACATTCGAAGCGGCAGATGAATTGCCTCTGAAAGTCGTCGACGTGCTAGAGCGTTTCAAAATGCAGGCGATAATTAGGTTGAAACCTGTGTCTGTTGAAGCGTACGAATGGAGCTTCAAGAGGTTTGCCGAGAGCGTAGGTTTAGAATCCTACACGCGACGGCAGCTAGCAGGGCCGAAGGGTCGGATGCTAGTTCTGACCCATTTGAACAAGCTCCCCAAGCCCTCGTGGCGTTGGACTATAGCAGCGTTAAAGCCAGTTTGGATTCGCGGCCTCAACCTAGCTTGGCCAATCAGCAAGTGGGACTTGCCGACGAGCCTTCCAAAAGTGCAGCGGCGACAGAGTCCATCTGACGCTGACGTCAAGCTATGGGCTGAAGCTCTGGTGAACGAGAAAAACACCTACAGTCGTCTCGTCTGGCTACTCGTTGCTCAACACGGATGGCGACCAAGCCATGTGTGTCGCATAAAGTTTCGCAACATCCAATACGACGGTAAGGGAAAGCCCGTAACAATCGTGGCTAACGAAAATTTCAAGACGTGCTCTCCCATAGCCGCACGATTGGCTCCAGATGTTGCCCAAGCGTTACAAGAGTGGAAGGCGGAGATGAAAAACCCCTCCCCTGACGAACCAATCATGCCTTGGAGGGATATCAAAGGTCAGTTGATGCGTAGGAGAGAGCAGGAGTCCGGAGAGTTCATTGTGCACTGGCAGCGGCTGGAGAAAAAGTGGCAACTACCACACCTCACTCCGGTGGACCTGCGGCACTGGGTAGCTACAACCTCAAGGAAAGCCGGACTGAGCAAGCCAGCCACTGCTTACATGCAAGGTCACGACCCTACGCAGGGCGGAGCTATGCGAGACAGTTATGACAATCCTCCCCTCGAGGAGGTGTTCGCCGAGCAGGCGGAGAAGCTCCCCTACGGACCACTAGGCCTCCTCAACCCGCCAACAGTGGAGATTGAAGGAGGTCTATCCGAAGAGGAAACGAGTGCTGTGAAAGCCTACACAGCTGGTCAAACGAGCATGGCGGAGGTTATGGCTGCGCTGGACAAAGTCAGGCTGCAACGCTCAATTCAGCAGACCCCGACGATGGAAACCTAATTGGACCGCAAGTCTTTAACGAGCGTTAAAATAGATTTGACGTGGACGGACGAGCTGGAGCAAATACGAAAGGATAGAAATAGCCAGTTGGGCATGCATCAGACAGGTGGTCGTCTGTCTGTCAGAGAACTGCTGACCCAGTTCAAGGAAACCATAGTCATCAGGGGGCATGTCTCAAGAGAACTTGAGCTCACAAAGACCCTTTTCAAAGAGAAGACGAAACCTGTGTTGTTCGAGAACCTAGACGGATACAGAGCTGTAGGCAATCTGTGGTCCACGAGGGAAAGAATCGCTCAGGCGATGGGCGTCACTTCAATTGAGCTTACCGAGAAGATGATGCAAGCCATGAGTTCACCTTCACAACCACATGAGGTTGAGAACGCACCCTTTGACAAGAATGTGCTGACAGAATTCGACCTCAGAGAATCTGCGATTCCAAAGTTCTACCCGACCGACGGTGGCCGGTTCGTCACTGCAGGTGTTGTGATAGCTGAACACGACGGGATCAGGAACATGTCGTTCCATAGACTCATGCTCATAGGCGAGAACAAATTCTCCATACGAGTCGTGCCCAGACACCTGTATGCTCTTCACAAGAAGGCCATGGCCAAGGGCGAGGACCTCAAGATCGCGGTCGCAATAGGCCTCTGCCCCTCGATCATGCTCTCCGCCGCCATGAACCTGGAGTTCGGCAAAGACGAACTGACCGTCGCCAACTCTCTGAGACAACTCTGTCTCGGAGAACCGGTCTGCGTGCGCAAGATCAGGAGCGGGCTTCTGGTCCCGGCATTCGCGGAGTATGTGTTCGAGGGCAGAGTGACGAAGGAAACCCACGATGAAGGACCGTTCGTGGACATCACTGGTACGGTAGACCCGATAAGGAAACAGCCGGTGGTCGAAATCGACAGGGTGTATCATCGCGACAACGCTATCTTTCAGATCATACTTCCAGGGGTCGATGAGCACTACCTCATGATGGGCATGCCAAGGGAGCCCGTGATTCAGAGGGCGGTCGGCCTTGCGGTCCCCGAGGTACACGCCGTTCGTCTGACCGAGGGAGGATGCTGCTGGTTGCACGGAGTAGTCTCCATAACAAAACAGAAGGACGGAGACGGAGTCAACGCGATAATGGCCGCGCTTGGTGCCCATCCGTCCATGAAGCTTGTGACCATCGTCGATGGCGACATAGATGTCTTCGACGATCGAGAGGTCGAGTGGGCTGTCGCGACAAGATTCCAGGGACATAAGGGCCTTGTGGTTATCGAGAACGCCAGAGGGAGCAGCCTTGACCCGAGCGCTGACGAGACCACCACGAAGGTCGGCATCGACGCGACGAAGCCAATCGGCGGAGAAGGATTTGAGAGGGTCAAGCCTGCCTGAGATAATGCCAGGGGGCCCAGAGATGTGGCAGTACTAGGCCCTGCAGGTTAGGGGAAAATGGTTAAATATCGTCCCGTCCTCAATCAACCAGAGGCAATTGGATGATCACAGTCACGCCAAAGGCGGTAGAGACGATCAAGTCCATCGTGAAGGAAGCCAAGAAGAATGACCCGATCAGGATATTCTTCGGCGGGTACGGATGCTCGGGCCCTGCCTACATGATGGCCTTTGACAAGAAGAAGGAAGACGACATCGAGGTCAAGGTCGACGGCTTCAACCTGATCTACGAGAAGGAACTCGATTCTGAGATCAAGGAAGCAGTTGTCGATTCGGTGGACACACCGGAAGGCCCCGGAGTCGTAGTTCGCGTGAAGTCGGCGAACCCGTCGGCGTGCAGCTCCTGTGCCGGCTGCCACTAGATTCGCCGGCCCGAGAGAAAAGATTCATACTCTAGGTCTGTTCTCAATGGCTCGTGTTCGTTGAGCACGAGCTCATCAAACCCTCCAGCGTCGAGCAGAGAGATTATCAGACGAATATCGCAGCCGCTGCCATGAAGGAATCCACGCTTGTAGTTCTCCCTACTGGCATGGGTAAGACGATCGTCGCTCTGATTGTAATCGCGGACACTCTGCTGAAGAAGAACGGCAAGGTGCTCTTCATGGCTCCGACCAGACCCCTGGTCCAGCAGCATGCAGGCTTTCTCAAGCAGCATCTTCTGAAGTACGAGCCCGCTATGTTCACAGGGGAGAACCCGCCAAAGCAGAGAACGGCGATCTGGAACGAGAACAGGCTTGCGGTCTCAACTCCACAGGTCATCGAGAACGATCTGAATGAAGGAAGGATTGACCTCAACGAGGTCGATCTGATCGTTTTTGACGAGGCTCACAGGGCTGCGGGAGACTATGCCTACGTATCGATTGGCAAGCGCTTCTCCGGCCTTGCGCTCGGCATGACCGCCTCGCCCGGCTCAGAAGTCTCGAAGATTGCCGAAGTATGCGAGAACCTCGGCATCACGAATGTGGAGATTAGGTCCGAACTCGATGAGGACGTCGTGAAATACACCCAGGACGTCAGGACCGACTACGTCGCAGTGAACGTCCAGGAGGGCATGTCGAGGGTAGTTTACCTCCTGAAGCAGATATTCGATGAGCAACTGACGAAACTGCGGGGCTGGGGGTTCCTTGATCCGAAGAAGCCGGCCACGACGAGAGACCTGCTAGAAGCTGGGAGCATCATACGCGCACGCCTGAATTCCGGGAGGAAATCGTTCCAGATATTCAAGGCTGCAAGCACGCAGGGGCTCGCGATGAAGATAAACCATGCGGTCGAGCTCGCGGAGACTCAGGGGAAAGGAGCGCTCGAGAACTACTTCGACAAGATCGTGAAAGAAGGGAGCGGGAAAGGAGGCTCGAAGGCGTCAAGGGACCTGGTCAAGGACGCCCGATTCCAGCAGGCAAGGACCCTGCTGTACGGCATGGAGCTGGACCATCCGAAGCTCGAGAAGCTGGTCCCGATCCTGAGGCAGCAATTCCTTGCTAAGCCGGAGTCGAGGATCATAGTCTTCACTCATTATCGGGACACTTGCGACATTGTGACCCAGATGTTCGAGAAGATAGAAGGTTTCAGGCCTGTCAGGTTCGTCGGTCAGGCCACTAAAGGCGAGGACATCGGTCTCAACCAGAAGGAGCAGAAGGAGATCATCGAGAAGTTCCAAAGTGGAAGCTACAACATCCTTGTCTCGACGTCCATAGCCGAGGAAGGGTTGGACATACCCGCCACGGATCTGGTCGTGTTCTATGAGCCGGTACCGTCAGAGATAAGGACGATACAGAGAAGAGGGAGGACTGGAAGGAGGAGAGCTGGTAGAGTGATCGTTCTCGTGACGAGGGATACGAAGGACGAGGCCTACCTCTGGTCCAGCAAGAAGAAGGAGCAACAGATGCGCCGTGAGCTGGACTCTCTCAAGCGCAAGCTCAGGACCAGGAAAGGGCTCCCGGTGGAGCCATCGGCTCCTCAGAGGCCTCTCACTAGGGTCGAGCTGACCGATATGATGACCGTCGGGCCCGAGACACCCCGTGAAGAGCTCTCAAGGAAGGTGTCCGAGAAGAGTGGGCAGAAATCGCTCGGCCTCTTCAGGAAGGATCTCGAACAGGAAGGTCCAGTCCTGGTCGTTTCACCAAGAATCGGTAGCGCTGGTATCCAGACGTCGCTTGCAGAGTTGGGTTACGCGACTGATGTGAGGGACCTTGAGAACGCCGATGTGATAGTTTCGAACAGGGTCGCTGTCGCTGTACGGACTGTGGACCAGTTCATCGACGGGATCTCAGACGGCTCGATTTTGACGTCGCTTGCCAAGATGAAGCACGAGTACCTCCATCCGATACTCATCGTTCAAGGAGCGCCCGAAGGCGACGGAGGCCAAGCCGGGAATGCAGCGGTCTACGATGCCCTGAGTGCGATCCTGTCGGAGTTCCACATGCCAGTGCTCTCGACCAACAACGCAAACGAGACCGCCTCGGCGATTCGCTCACTCGAGAAGCAGGAGATGGCAAAGCATGCGAAGGATGGCAGGACCATGCAGACCACGCTGGATGTCCCGAGCAGACAGATGTTCCTTGTCCAAGGGCTGCCGAATGTCTCCGCCACGCTCGCGCAGAGGCTGCTTGAGAAGTTCGGGAGCGTCAAGGGGATCGCGGACGCGAACGTCGAAGAGCTTATGCAAGTGGATGGTATCGGCAAGGTCATAGCCGAAGGAATCCATACAGTGCTGAGCAAGAGGTTCGGCTAGGAGAAGAAGTAGATGGCTACAGACAAGTGCCCGCTGTGCGAGAACCCGTGCATAATCAAGATAATCGCCACTGATGACGCGAGATGGTGCGAGGTCGACGTCTGCCAGATGTGCGGGACCATGTACCCGCGCGGCCGGAAGGTGGTTCAGGTCAAGCCCAAGAAGAAGGCCAAACCGAAGGCAGCAAAGAAGAAGAGCAAGCGCTGACGACCTTCCGCGACGTCGTTGAGCCAGCACCGAAAAGCTCACGGAGATAGTTTTATCAACCCCATGCCCATACGAGTGAAACTGAGAAGCATGGAGTTCAAGCTGTTGGAAAAGAAGAAGGACAGCATCAAGGTCGAGATAGTCGACCCCGATGAGACGCTGATTTACCCACTCATACATGAGCTGCTCCAGGACAAGAACGTCGCTGACGCCAGATTCGTGACGGGTCATCCGCAGCTGGACAAGCCGGTCCTGACAGTCGAGGTCAAGGAAGGCAAACCTCAGGCAGCTCTCAAGAAAGCCGCGAAATCCCTCGCCAACCAGTTCTCTGAGGCACGCCAGTTGGTCGAGAAACAGCTAGGTTAGGACAAGCGAATGTTCTTACACCAGCTGATTGTTCTTAGGTTACGATGAAAGAGAGCGAGCTCGGGCTCGAGGTCTTCCTCACAGATGGGATTCCAGGCATTGGGGGAAAGCTCCGGAAGGCTCCGGAGGATTTTCAGGTAGACGAGATCTCCATTCTGCCGCCAGCTGACCCCGAGGGCAAGTTCGTCATCGCCAAGGTGTGGCACAGGAACTGGGAGGCCAATAGGCTGGTCCGCAGGCTTGGGAGCAATCTCAGGATCGGCAGAGCGAAGATCGGTTTCGCGGGCACCAAGGACGGCCGCTCTGTGTCCACGCAGCTGATGTCCTTCAACGCACCTATCGAGGCCGTGCAGTCGCTCGCGATACCAGATGTCGAGATTCATGACGCGTACAGGGCAAGGCGGATGATTTCCATAGGCGACCTCGTCGGGAACAGATTCAAGATAGGGGTCGCGGACATCGATGCTGGCGTTGACGCGAAGGCCATCTGCGACTCGGTCAGGGCGAAGCTAGACTCGATCGGAGGATCCCCCAACTTTTTCGGCATCCAGAGATTCGGTTCTGTCAGGCCCATCACGCATCTGATCGGGAAAGACCTGATCCGCGGCGATTTCGAGGGGGCCGTGATGAGGTATGTTGCGAACCCCATGGACGAGGAGGGTTCAGAAGCGAACGATGCCAGGCGGGCGCTGCAAGAGACGAGGGACTTCGAACGGGCCTTCCGCGAGTTTCCGATGAAGCTCAGCTTCGAGCGCACGATGATAGGACACATCAAGGACAAACCGGCCGACTACGTAGGGGCTCTCAGGCTGCTGCCGTACAACCTCCTCATGATGTTCGTCCACGCGTACCAATCATTCCTGTTCAACCGCATTCTGAGCGAGAGGATCAGAAAGGGCATGTCATTGAGAGAGCCAGAGGTAGGGGACCTGGTACTGCCTCTGAGCAAGATGAACGTCCCTGACCACGACAATTCGATTCTCGTCTCCGTCGATAATCTTGAGAAGGCTACGCGCAACGCGAAGGAGGGTAAGGCTTTCGTCAGCGGTCTTCTTTATGGAACTGAATCGGTCTTCGCTGACGGCAGGATGGGCGAGATTGAGAGGAAGATAATCGAGGCCGAGGAGATATCGAAACTGGATTTCCAGATAGTCGGACTTAGGGAGGCGTCCTCAAAAGGCTCGAGGAGAGAGATCCTTTCATCGTACAAGGACCTCGCGATCAATGTGGGCGAAGGCGAGGCCACGTTCCAGTTCACCCTGACCAAGGGATGCTACGCGACCACGCTCATGAGGGAATTCATGAAGGCTGAGATCAGCCAGTGCTAGGATACGGTTATTTCCTCGTTCAATGTTAAGGGTCATGTGAAAAGACCGAAAACGGTTCTCACATGCCCAGAGTGTGGCTCTGCCGACCTGTACTACGAGAACGCGCTGATCACGGGCTACAAGTACCACTGCAAGAAATGCGGCTACATCGGAGCGTTCGTGATAGAAAAGGAAATGGAAGAAGAAGCGGAGAATTAACCTCCGCATAGGGTTTTCCGGATCTTGCCTACGCGAACATCGGGCCAGATTCCATCCCTTTGTCTTCGCCCTCGTCCAGGACCTTCAAGATTGCCTTCTCGAAGTCTACCATCGTCACTATGTCCCTGTTCTCCCTGATCGCGAACATGCCGGCCTCCGTGCAGATGGCCTTGATATCCGCACCTGTCGAACCTTCGGACTTCACGGCGAGCTCCTCGAGAATGACAGTGGAGTCAAGGTTCATGCGTTTGGCGTGGATCTTGTATATGGCGGTCCTCGACTCGAAGTTGGGCATCGGTATCTCGATGATCCTGTCGAACCTTCCGGGTCTCAGAAGCGCCTCATCCAGGATATCTGGTCTGTTCGTAGCGCCAATGATCTTGACCTCGCCCAGCGGATTGAAGCCGTCGAGCTCAGCCAGGAGCTGCATGAGAGTCCTCTGGACCTCTCTGTCACCAGAGGTCGCGAGCTCGAGCCTCTTCGCACCTACGCTGTCTATCTCGTCGATGAATACAATCGAAGGCGCCTTCTGTCTAGCAAGGTCGAACAGCTCCCTGACCAGTCTCGCACCCTCACCTATGTACTTCTGAACGAGTTCTGAACCTACAAACCTGATGAAGGTCGCATTGGTCTGCTTGGCGACTGCCTTGGCCAACAAGGTCTTGCCAGTACCTGGAGGACCGACCAGCAAGACACCTTTAGGCGGGTCTATGCCTACCTTCTTGTACAGCTCCGGCCTCAGCAACGGATCCTCGACGGCCTCGCGTACCTCCAGGATCTGATCCTGCAGGCCTCCGATGTCGTCGTAGATAGTATCCGGCTTAGAAATTATCTCCGCGCCGACCACGATCGGATCGAGAGACGGGGGTAACACACCCATGACCGCAAGGGTCTGCTTGTTCAATGCCACGCGGGCGCCCGCAGTCAGCAATTCCGTGGATACGTAGTCTGATGTGCTGACGATAAAGTCCGGGCCAGTCGAGCTCTTCACCACGACTCTCCCGTCTGCTAGAACATCCTTGATCTGTCCTATGATGAGCGGCGGCGCCTTTAGTCTCTCTAGCTCGGCCTTGAGCCTCTTCAACTCCTTCTGGAGCCGAACGAGCTCCCCCTCGACGAACCTCTTCTCTCCTTCTGATCGGCGAGCCTCTTCAACGAGCTCGAGGTTTCTTTCCTCAAGGACCGAAATCTTCCTATGTATCTCTTCCAACATCGGGCTTGGTTGGTCCTGTTCCAATGTACTACACCTCGTTACAACGATTCATACCGAGCTGGTAATTATATAAGGTTAAATACTCTATTTATTCTTTGGCTTCCTAGTCCAGATGTGTGGTTTTCATGATGTGCGAGCTCTGCGGTAAGGACGTCACCTTCTGCAAGAAGGTGACCATCGAAGGGGTTCAGCTTGAGGTTTGCTCCGAATGCTCAAAGTTCGGCATCGAATCGAAAAAGGCGCCCGAGAAAGAAATGGGACCAATCCCCATGGTAACTCAGAGGCTCGAGATCCGAGACAAGAGAGCGAAACCAAAAGACGTCCTCGAGGGAATGGGAAAGGATGAATTGGTGGAGGATTTCGCGGTGCGCATACGGAATGCACGCTCGAGCAAGGGAATGACTCAGAAAGATCTCGCGATGAAGATCAACGAACGCCAAACAATAGTCAGCAAGATCGAGACCGACCAGATGAGGCCTGACGACAAGGTCATCAGGAAGCTCGAGAAAGAGCTGGGGATAAAGCTACGAGAGAAGATTGTCGACACGCAGGTCGCGAAGGGCATGAGTACTTCGGCGCTCACTCTTGCGGATCTTATAAGGATGCAGAAGGACTAGACAGGGTAGAGCTCAGCGGAAGTCTCTGCCCAGTATCTCGGTTGTCGCACGCTCTATGAATGCGCCCTCGACTGACAGCCCATAGTCTGAAGCAACGAGAAGTGCAGCTGGCTCAACATCGATACCCAGCAGTTCCTGTTTCCTGTTGACTCTCGAGACAACCTCTCTCTTGGACACGGATTTCGTCTTCACAATCCTGTCGACCATTTCCGAGAAGAAATCTTGACTCGCTCTGGGCACCTGATCAAGCATCTCCTTCTTCGGCTTGTAGTCCAGGGGCACTTCGACTTTCGAGAAGTCGAACGTGGGGAACACGCTCCCATTCTTCTTCTGCAGGTAGCCACCTGTTATCCCGGCATCCAACAGCTTCTGGGCTTCCTTGGGCGAGAACCATCGGGTTTCCATCGACGCAGAGAAAACGAATTCACGTTCAGTCAGAGACTCCTTGCCTTTCCGCCTGAACAACATTGCGATGCTTGTCTCAAGGTCACTCATTGCCAACCAATCTCCCGAAATCCTCCGAAACGATGTAGTCCGCTCCGAGCGTCTCCAGGCTGGAACTCTCGGACACCGACGCGAAGACTCCTAGGGAGAAACCGAGTTCCCGTTTCGCTGCCACAGCTTCCTTGGCCAGACTGGTCGGGACGATGAAGTCGGTGATGCCGACTGCACGAACGTCCCGAGAGAGGTCAAGGAAGGCTCTGCCAGCAATAGCGGGGTCAAAACTCACGATCCCATCCCGATAGTCTACTTTGAACGTAATGTTATCTGAAAGCTTAAAGGCTCCTCTAAGATCGTCGAGGCTCGCAAGAGTCGCGGTACCTATTACAGCCTTCTCCGCGCCCGTGATTAGCATGTCAATCACATTGTTCGTGAACCGCACTCCACCCTCGTACAAAGTGGGAATCTCCTCGGAGATCTCGCGCACAATGTCGAGCTGCGGTTTATTCTTCGTGATCCCGTCCTCATCAGCAACATAGAGCTTCTTGAAGCTGTCCGAGAGCTTCGAAGCAAACTCGGACATCTCTCCACGAGCGTATGCGCGTTTCGTAAATGTTCGATTCTTCAACTTCACAAATGGAACGACAAACATAGGGACGAGGTCGGGCATACAAGAAGCTCATAGATATAATATCGTCCGCGCCGATATTCGCAACATCTCGCTCGTCCCGGGCAATCATGTAGAAAGGATCTGCGAAGAGGACGAGATAGCTTCCAGACAATCACGAGCGCAGAGGGGATCCGCGATAGGGATCCCTGTTCATTTGACGATGCGTCACCAACCGATAGGAACATGAAGTTCATATCGACATAACTGGCGAGCCGGAATAAGATGAGAACCACAGAGCAGGAGCATATGACAACACTTATATAGAAGTCCTAACATATACAAACCCCTACCCGCAAGGAATCCTCGCGGAATCTCGTCAATCCAGATAATGGAAATGGAGGTATGAAATTGATAGGACAGACACCGGTTTTCATCCTGAAGGAAGGAACCAAGAGAGAGAAAGGAAAAGGCGCGCAGTTTAACAATATCAGTGCGGCTAGAGCCATCGCGGATGCGGTCCGGAGCACACTAGGCCCAAGGGGCATGGACAAGATGCTCGTGGACAGCATGGGCGACGTGGTCATCACCAACGACGGCGTGACGATCCTGAAGGAGATCGATGTTGAGCACCCGGCTGCAAAGATGCTCGTCGAGGTTGCGAAAACACAGGACGAGGAATGTGGAGACGGAACGACTACTGCAGTCATCCTCGCAGGCGAACTCCTGAAGAAGGCCGAGGCTCTGATTGAGCAGAACGTCCACCCAACAGTCATATCCGGAGGCTACAGACTAGCCGCGGTGAAGGCGAGGGAGATACTCGATAGCGTTGCGATTTCTGTGTCTCCTGATGACAAGGAGACGCTCATGGACATCGCCCGCACGGCAATGATATCGAAGAGCGTTTCGGCTTCAAGGAACCTGCTCGCGGACGTAGCAGTGAAGGCTGTGAGCGCCGTCGCAGAGAAGAAGGACGGCAAGTGGTACGTCGACGATGACAACATCCAGATCGTGAAGAAACAGGGCGGCTCAACGGACGACACCCAGATGATCTCCGGGATAATCGTCGACAAGGAAGCTGTTCACCCAGCAATGCCTAAGAAGGTCGAGAAGGCGAAGATCGCTTTGATCGACTCTGCACTTGAGGTCAAGAAGACCGAGATCGATGCGAAGATCGAAATCACCGACCCAAGCCAGCTGCATGCGTTCCTCGACGAAGAGGAGAACATGCTGAGGAAAATGGTCGATATCGTCAAGAAATCGGGAGCCACGGTGCTGTTCTGCCAGAAGGGCATCGACGACCTCGCCCAGCACTACCTCGGGAAGGAGAAGATATACGCAGTTCGCAGGGTCAAGAAGAGCGACATGGAGAAGCTAGCAAAGGCCACGGGGGCCAACCTAGTCACCAAACTCGACGACCTAAAGGCTAGCGACCTCGGCGATGCTGCGCTTGTTGAGGAGAAGAAGATCGCGGACGACAGGATGACATTCGTGACCGGCTGCAAGAATCCGAAGGCAGTGTCCGTTCTCATCAGAGGGGGCACTGAGCATGTCGTCGACGAGATCGATCGCTCACTCAACGACGCAATAAGCGTTGTCTCAGTCGCATTCGAAGACGGCAAACTCGTAACTGGCGGAGGCTCAGCGGCATCCGAGCTGGCCCTCAAGCTGAGGGACTACGCTGCATCCGTCGGCGGCAGAGAGCAGATCGCGATTGACGCGTTCGCGAGCGCCATGGAAGTCATCCCTACGGCCCTGGCCGAGAACGCAGGTCTCGACCCGATCGACGTCCTGATCGAGATGAGGCAGGCCCACAAGTCCGGCAAGAAATACGCCGGGATCAACGTGTTCACCGGCAAAGTCGTGGATATGAAGAAGGAAAGGGTCCTCGAGCCGATCCGAGTCGGAAAACAGGCACTCAGCTCGGCGACCGACGCGGCCGTCATGATCCTAAGGATCGACGACGTCATCGCCTCTAAGGGCGGCAGCAAGGGCGGAAAGGGACCCAGAGGACCTGACATGGGCGATGAGGGCGGAATGGACTGAAGTCCGCTCCATGAAACCCCTTCAAATTCTTTGA